>Ga0172379_10000061_pt1 | contig 275594 bp, 231 predicted proteins | sample GrowelOW334metaG_FD_119756 | JGI IMG/M metagenome (GOLD analysis project Ga0172379, IMG submission 119756) | Groundwater microbial communities from an aquifer near a municipal landfill in Southern Ontario, Canada - Groundwater well OW334 metaG | ecosystem: Environmental > Aquatic > Deep... | reverse complement strand
GGGCATTACTGTCGCGTCCGTTCTTAGTACTACCGGCCCCTTTTTTATGTGCCATGGTTCAAACTCCTCTAAAACGTAAACTTAATTGATTGACGTGATTTCGATCTGTGTGTATTGCTGACGGTGTCCGCGTTTCACGCGATACCCTTTGCGGCGTTTCTTCTTGAACACGATCACTTTATCGTCCTTGCTGTGTGCCAGGATCTTTGCGACCACTGAAGCGCCTTTCACGACCGGATTGCCGACCGTGACATTTTTTTCGTCCGCACGAAGCAACACTTTATCGAACGTCACGACGCTGTCGATATCATTCTCGAGTTTCGACACGTAGAGCTTTTCCGACGGATTCACTCTGTATTGCTGTCCTGCTATTTCCACTACTGCGTACATTGTATCTCTTCCTTCCGTTTATTCCTATGACTCTGTATTTCAATTTTGGACTACAAAAATACAAAAATTGTGCGCACAAGTCAATGAAAAACTCTATGGTCGTTATACGGAATTTGCGGTCGTTTGCATCGTACGGGACGACTCTTCTTGGGATATTGACCGATTCCTGTTATTTTGCATCATGATCAACGAAGCACTTCTCACACAATACCATGCAACAGTCGTTTCCCTGAACAAAGGCGACGTGCTTTTCCAGCAGGGAGATTCTGCCACATCTTTTTACATCGTGAAAACGGGCAAGATCAAAATGTCCAACTACAGCGAGGACGGCAGAGAATTCGTTCAGGGATATTTCACTGCGGGACAAAGCTTTGGAGAGCCGCCATTCTTTTCCAAAGGCCCGTATCCCGCGTCTGCCGCAGCAACGGAAAAAAGCGAAGTGTGGAAGATTGGATATAACGATTTTCTTCAGTTATTGAAGGACAATTTCCCGATCCATCTTGAAATTACAAAAACTCTGGGAACAAGATTGGTTTATAAATCCACCATGCTGTCGGAACTTGCCATAGAAGAGGCTGAACACCGGCTGCTTACGTTGATTCGCCATCTTGTTGACCACGAACATTTGCGCACTCAAAAGCAGGTTATTCTCTCCTTTACACGCCAGCAATTGGCGGATATGACAGGATTGCGTGTCGAAACCGTCATCCGTTCCATTAAATCACTGGAACATAAGCGGCAGCTGAAGATCGACAACGATGGAAAAATCGTCTGGTCCCAGAACGAGAAGTGAATTCCCCGCCGCACCGAAACGGCACCTGAAGAAATTTTCTCCGTTATGATATACATCATAAACTCCCTATATGGTTTTCGGACTATATTGACACCGTTAAATCAGACAATTTTATCCGGGAGAACCTATGATCAATTCAACGATACAAATGAAATCACTCAAAGAGATTGTCACCGACAATTTTAAGACGGCGGCGGTCTTCGAAAAATACTCACTGGACTTCTGCTGTCGCGGCGGGAAAACTATCGACGAAGCATGTAAGGAAAAAGAGATCGATCCAGCAACCGTCTTGCATGACCTCTTAAGCGTAGAAGAGAAAATTGACCCGCAGGCCGTTTCATTTACGGAATGGGAACCCGATGCTTTATGCGACTACATTGTGAAGAACCATCATGCGTTTGTTGCAAAGATGATTCCTGTGCTCTATATGCACACACGAAAGATTGCCGCTGTGCACGGAGCCAATCATCCCGAACTATTGAGCATCGCAGAGCATTTCGAAACAGTCGCGTTGGAATTGCAGCAGCACATGAAAAAAGAAGAGCAAATGCTCTTTCCGTTTATTAAAACATTATTTGCAACGAAGAAACAAAATGGATCTGCCGTTCACTCGCCGTTCGGAAGTGTACAAAATCCAATCCGGATGATGGAAGCCGAACATCAAAATGCCGGCGATGAAATGTACAGCATACGATCTCTGAGCAACGGTTACACCGTCCCGGCAGACGGATGCACAACCTATCGTATTACGTATCAGGAACTGCAGGATTTTGAACGCGATCTCCATGAACATGTACATTTGGAAAACAACATTCTGTTTCCGAAAGCGATTGCACTGGAACAAGAAATGATTTCAAAAAACTAATTTCAAAGGATCTTCAATGAAAAAATATTGGTTAGGATTCAGCGCCGTTATTGTTCTTTCATTTCTTGTTTTGGGTTGGATCGGCGTACGCATTTATCAACAAGCTCCGCCGATTGCAGAACAAGTCGTCTCAACAGATGGAACAGTGGTTATCCCTGCAGGGAATATTGCCGCCGGACAAAACGTGTGGCAGGCGATGGGAGGAATGGAAGTCGGATCCATATGGGGACATGGAAGTTATGTTGCACCGGATTGGACAGCCGACTGGCTGCATCGTGAACTGGTGTTCATTTTGAATGACTGGTCTCCCACATCATTTGGAAAATCATACGATGAGTTGAACGCCGAGCAACAGGCACAATTGCTATCCCGCCTAGAAACGATGATGCGGAACAACACGTACGATCCGGAGACGAAGCAGATCACTGTCGATCCGGTGCGCGCCAGAGCGTTTGCCGCTAATCTGAAATATTACTCCGACGTTTTCACGAATGGCAAGGAAGAATATGCCGTTCAAAAGAACACAATTTCCGATCCGGTGAAACTGCGTCAATTTGCTGCGTTCATTTTCTGGTCATCCTGGGCGGCATCGACGAATCGTCCCGATGACAACATTACCTACACCAGCAATTGGCCGCACGAAGAATTAATCGGCAACAGACCAACGGGAGATGCTGTAGTCTGGACCGGTGTAAGTATTATTGTACTGCTGGCAGGTATCGGAGGCATGGCCTGGTTCTATGCTTCGAGAAAAGATGAAGGCATGCTGGGTGACGTTCCTGCGTCTGATCCGCTGCTGAATGCGATATCCACACCGTCGCAGCGTGCAACGCTGAAATATTTTTGGACTGTGCTCGGATTGCTCCTGCTTCAAATGGGGATGGGTATAATTGCAGCGCATTATGGGGTTGAAGGGGATGGATTCTACGGCATCCCGCTGGCAGATTTTCTTCCATACTCAGTTGCGCGAACATGGCACACACAATTGGGAATCTTCTGGATAGCAACGGCGTGGCTGGCGGCAGGCTTGTTTATTGGACCGGCCGTGAGTGGTGTTGAACCGAAATTTCAACGATTGGGTGTGAATGTGTTGTTCGGCGCTCTGCTGGTTGTGGTACTCGGTTCCATGGCCGGTGAATGGTTGAGCATCATGCACTTTCTTCCGGACAGCCTGTTGTTTTACTTCGGACACAGCGGTTACGAATATATCGATCTTGGAAAGTTTTTTCAGATTGCCTTGCTTATCGGCTTGGTCCTCTGGTTTGTCCTGATGTATCGGTCAATTCGTCCTGCACTACAGAGAAAAGATGAACAAAAACCGATCTTAACACTCTTTTTGATCTCCAGCGGAGCAATCGCATCGTTCTACGGTGCCGCATTAATGGTGGGACATCATACGAATCTTGCCGTTGCCGAATACTGGCGCTGGTGGGTGGTTCATCTGTGGGTGGAAGGATTCTTTGAAGTGTTTGCCACTGTGGTGATCGCATTCCTGTTCGCACGACTAAAATTAATCAGTCTGAAGACTGCGGGAGAATCAACCGTCCTTTCCGCAACAATCTTCCTTTCCGGCGGCATTATCGGCACGCTTCATCATCTCTATTTTTCCGGGACTCCCACAATCGTACTGGCACTCGGTTCTGTCTTTAGTGCTCTGGAAGTAGTTCCGCTGGTCTTCGTAGGGTACGAAGCATGGGAAAATATTAAACTGTCACGCGCAAAAGAGTGGGTTCAGAATTACAAATGGCCTATCTATTTCTTTGTCGCAGTCGCTTTCTGGAACCTGGTCGGCGCAGGGTTGTTCGGTTTTATGATCAATCCGCCTGTTGCATTATACTATATGCAGGGATTGAACACGACACCGGTCCACGGTCATGCGGCACTATTCGGTGTGTATGGAATGTTAGGAATCGGATTGTTGCTCTTCTGTCTCCGTGCAATGAATCCTTCGCTAAACTGGGATAACAAAACAATCCGGTTCTCTTTCTGGGCGATGAACATCGGCCTGATGGCAATGGTGACGCTGAGTTTGCTTCCGGTGGGACTGATGCAAACCTGGGCGTCGGTGGAATACGGATATTGGTATGCCCGCAGCGCTGAATTTTTGCAGACAGATTTGATGACCACACTCCGCTGGATGCGTGCGTTCGGCGACACGATCTTTGCAGCAGGAATCGTTGCGCTGGTGCTGTTTATCGGACAGATTACGCTGAAAGGATTTAAAAAATAGTTCGATGGATTGCCGGAAGAAATCGAACGATTTCTTCCGACTTGATATGGGTACAAATATTTGAAGATGTTTCAAAAATGTATGATCAATGTCATTTCTCATCCCGCTTTTGATTACACTTTATGGCGGGACTCGAAATGACTATGAATAAATAGAGCGTATCTCAAAAATGGTTTGTCATTGCGAGGAGTCCTGTTTTATAGGACGACGAAGCAATCTTTCCTTAGTTTCCAGATTGCTTCGCCAAAAAACAGCTCGTCACGAAGTGACCCCTTTGGGGCAATGACAACGATATTTTTGTTTTTGAGATGGGCTCTAGTATTTCAGAGATCTTTTAAAAAATGAATAAAGACATTGAACATCGCAATGATATTATACTATTGGTGGATTCCTTTTATGATAAAGTGATCGAGGATTCCACCATTGGTCACATTTTTAATGATATTGCAAAAGTGGACTGGGATCACCATCTGCCGGTGATGTACTCATTTTGGGGGAGCATTTTGTTGGACGATGCAACGTATATTGGCAATCCGATGGTAAAACACATCGCATTGAGCAAACAGTATATGCTCACTGAAGAACACTTCCGCGTCTGGCTGCGGCTGTTTCAAGAGAGTGTTGATGAACATTTTTCGGGATTGAAAGCGGAAGAGGCAAAAGCCCGTGCGGCAACTATTGCACAGATTATGCGCCAAAAAGTTTCTGCTGTTGTATAATTATTAAAACAAATATGATTGCTGTCCAAAACAAACTACGTCAGTATATAATATTATTGGTTAAAGCCAGCGTTGCAAAAATAGCCCACCAAAATTACCAATGAGTTTGCCGGATTATTGCGGGCGGGGGCGAAATTTAGGAGGATTGCAGGGATTGGAAAGCGATGAATGACGGGACTTTTGATGGCGCTTATTGCCATCAACGGGCAAGAGCGAACGGGATTCATCGCGCGCGTTAAATTTCGCAAGGGGTTCTTTTGCTTCTTTTCTTGCCCCGTCAAGAAAAGAAGAGAGTAAGTATTTTCTATTGAGATTTATTTTGAAAAAGCGTGAATAAGTATATATCTTAAAAATCCCGCGCGCGGATCACCCGCGGCGGGATTTTTGTTTTGCAGGCAACACCGAAATATTATAACTCCTGAACCGGCCGTTCGATTTTCTTGCCGCTCATCATCCAGCCCATTGTTCCTTGTTTCAAATTATACACTTTCTGAAAACCGTTTTTCACGAGCATATGAGCCGCTTCAAAGGATCGACCGCCGCTCTGGCAGACAACTACAATCTTCTGGGATTTTGGCGGCAGTTCCGTCAGCCGTTTGGCAAGCTGCCACGATGGAATGTTAGTGACATGGGGGATATGTCCAAAGGAAGTGAGCTCGCGTTGCTCGCGAACATCCAGAATGAACAACGATGGTTCATTGATCATCATCTTTTCCAATTCCTGAGAAGAGATAGCAGTGAAGTTTTCTACAGTTGTTGCAACACGCATTGTCCCGCATTGCAGAATCACTTTCCCGCCTTCAACAGTATCCGCAACAGGAGGGAAGAACTCTTTCACCAACGCGACAAATTCTTCTTTCGATTGCTGCTGCAGAAACGGATTGGATCGCCGTTCCTGTCCCAGCAATACGAATTCATTGTCGTCGTAATCGTGTCCGGGATAAATCTTTGTGGAATCGGGAAGGATCAGGATTTTATTGGTGAAACTCTCGTATTGCTCTTCTGCACTTCCTCCGGGAAGATCGCTTCGTCCCGCCTGACCGATCAGCAGCAAATCTCCCGTAAAAACATTCCCGTCGGCCAAAACAGCAATATGATTATCCGTGTGTCCGGGTGTAAAGAGAATGGTCAGTTCTGAATTTCCTAGCGGAAGTTTGTCGCCGTCATTCACATACACGTCTACTTCGTTTTTTGCATTGGCACGAAGAATATCGCCGACACCGAACTTGTCCCCTTCATCGACGACTTTCCATTTATTCTTTGTATTCTCGTGCATCACGGTCCTGGCGGAGAATTCGCTCCGGAGTTCGTTCGCACAAGAAATATGATCGACATGCGTGTGCGTATCTATCACATACTCCAATACGGCACGCTGTTCTTTTATCGCTCTTTTAATCTGCTCGAGATCTTCTTTGTTGGGATCGATAACCGCTGCACGATGCGACGATTCATCGATTAAAAGGTATGTGAGTGTTCCGGTCCCGTCGGAGGAGCGGAGTTGGTGGACTCTCAAAGTGTTTTTCCCCATAGTCAATAATGAAGAAAAATAGAAAATTGGTTACATGGAATCAAACACACGGCGAAGTTTTTGCTGAACACCTTCGGCAACGGGATGCATGGCAGGATTGTCGATAATTTTTTCCATGATCATCGGATCGAACACGGAGACGAACGTGGAGCCATCCTTTTCATACACAATTACATTGCACGGCAGCAGAAGTCCGATTTCGGTTTCTACCTGCAGCGCTTGATGGGAGAAATGTGGATTGCAGGCGCCAAGAATGGTATAGCGCGGAACATCGACATTGATTTTTTTCTTGAGTGTATCTTTGATGTCGATTGTCGTAAGGACACCAAAGCCTTCTTTTTTTAACTCTTCGGTCACTTTATCAATTGCTTGATCGAATGGAAGAGTAACTTTTTTTGAAAAACCGTAGTGCATAATGTACCCTCGGTAAAATTAACAATGCGTTTATGGATTCCTTCAGACGCAGAAATAATAAAAATTTATTTTTTGACTCCGCTGCTTGGTCCCATTTCAAAAACAAAAAAATCATCGTCATTGCGAGTCCCGATGTTCTTTATCGGGGCGAAGCAATCTAAAAACATAGATTGCTTCGTCGTCCCATAAAGCGGGACTCCTCGCAATGACCAACCCGTTTTTGAGAATGATTCTAGAAAACTACTACAAGAGTTATTGAAGAATGATGGTCGGTACTACGATAACGTTTGCAGTGAGAGAATTACCAATCAAACAGTTGTCATGTGCAGCGTGGACAATCTCTTCCACCTGCTCTTTTGTCCAACTGCTTTCGACGACGATCTCCGGTTTAACGGTAATCGTCGTAAACCGATACTTACCTTCCACATTTTCCAAAACACCTTCAGCGGAACTTTTATAGGACTTCAACGGGAGTCCTTTTCGTCCACTGAACGATAGAAACGTAGACATCTGACAAATCTCCAGTGCGGAGACAAGCAGATCTTCCGGCGACCAGACGCCGGGAATTCCCTTGAATTCCGGCGGACTGGAGACAAAGATCTCCGGCTTTCCTTCGGAACGGAGAAATCCCTGACGGTCGGATTTCCATTCCACGTTCGTATGATACGTGAAGGTTTTAAATTTTTTGATCGGCTGCGGCGTTGTCGCTTCCATGGGATTGATCTTTCTGTTCAGTTTTTGGTTTGTCAATCAACAGCAACCCGATCAGCATGCCGTATCCAGTAGAAATGTATGGATTACTGGTGATTGCGCAGGTGCCGCTCATGCAGCCAATGTAATAATAGTATGCGTAGCCAGCAATGCCTCCGAGAACGGATGCAATTCCGCGCTTTTGCCAGACTGTCAACCGATTTATAAATTCCATGACGAGATTCCTCCCGTAAGATTGCCGACGGTAAAGCCTGCTTTCTTCAACTTGATGCCGGCATTCACACTCCGGCTGCCGCTGGCGCAATAACAGATGATTTCTTTCGAACGGTATTTTTCCAGTTCTTTCAATCGGGACGAAAGTTCATGCAGCGGAATATGAATAGATGATGGGATTGAACGGGAACTCCGTTCTGCCGCGCTGCGCACATCCAGCAACACACTGCCGGATTTCATTTTCTGTTTTACTTCGGCAGCGGAATAATTATTGAGTCCGCGTATTTGAATTTGTTTTCGGATGTATAACAGCACTGCCAATCCGATGATGGCATATAAAAATATTTGATCTGAAGCCATTTATTCTTTCGGTCCGTTTATCGTGGGTAATTGTTCCGCTTTCCATTTGATGATGCCCCCCTGCATGTTCTTCGCGTTGAATCCATGTTCCCGAAGCAATTTAGTCGCAACACCGCTTCTGTTACCGGAACGGCAATAGACGATGATGGTGCGATCTTTCAATGCGTCCAGTTCGTGGATCCGTTGTTCCAGTTCCTGCACGGGGATCACCGGAGCATTGTTGATGCGTGTATCGAAATGTTCCTGCGGTGTCCGTACATCCAGCAGAAAGACGGACGAATCATTTTGTAATTGTGTGTACGTTTCTTTTGCAGTGATGACAGCGCTGCCGGTTGCGGATTGCTGTGCGATACCGTAGGCAACCAGCGCAATCACGGCAAGAATGGCGGCGATTTGTTTGTATTGTTTTTTCATATCAATTGACACTGCACGATCCGCCGCAACAGCCTCCGCTGCCGCAGGAATCCGCAGAACTATACGATGAAGAAGATGATGAAGAGTACCCGCTCATGGACATGCCTGTTACGGACATTTTCCGCGCGTGGGATGTGGAACCGCAATCAGGGCAGACGATATCCTCCGCCACTTCGCGGACCTTATGGAATACATCATATTCTTTACTGCAGTCAGTACAGCGATATTCATATGTCGGCATAACTTCTCCGGATTACACAGTGATGATTTTTTTTGCCAGCAAGTTTTCGTTGATGACTTTTACCAGTTCGTTCTTCGGCAATGCACCCGCCGCCATCATCGGCTTTCCTTCTTTCGGGATGAAGAGCAGGGAAGGGATCGACCGGATGCCGAACACGGAAGCAAGTTCCTGTTCTTCGTCGGTGTTCACTTTGTAAAATTGCACCTGCCCTTTCATCTCTTCGGAAAGTTCATCCACAATCGGGCTCAAGAACCGGCAGGGACCGCACCATGGCGCCCAAAAATCCACTACCGCCGGAAGTTCGCCGTTGTATTTCCACTCTTTGTTTTTTTCGTAATCAAACACTTTCGAAAGAAAGGTCTCTTTTACTAATGCTTCTGTCATTGTATTGTCCTGTTAAAATTGTATTAATATTCTTATTGTATTTTCACTTATATATCAAGCACTGTCATGCCAGCGAAAGCTGGCATCCATGAACTAAATTCTCCAAAGATATCTTCGGACTGGTGTATCGCCTGATTGATATTGAAAACGCTTATTTCACTTTTTCTGTTTCAATTTTTTTGTTGGTATTGATTCCCAGCGCGTGCCAGATAGGGCAGTAGCGGACAGAGCCCGTTGCAACGAAAATGAGTCCCGCGTACGCCCAGGGTGTTTCCGGTCCCCAAAACGCAAGGGAGGTAACGAAAAGTCCGAGAGCGATACGGATGGGACGTTCAAGGGTGCCGATATTGTTTTTCATGGATAATCCTTCCAAAAAGGAAATAATGAATGCCGAGAAACTATTTTGTTGTGAATAGGATGCAATAAAATAGAAAAGGATTCAGCGAAGCGACTGTTTTTTTGTTTTTTCCAGGCGGATGACGGCAAAGAGTTTTTTGCGAGATTTTTCCGGGACAGAGGGGATTGGATATTTCTTGAATAAATAAACAGTTTTTTTCAGCGAGTCCAGCAGAGCGGAACAATTCGTGCATCCTTCGATATGCGCTTTAATTTTACGGCAGGATTCTGAATCGAGCTGCGAATCCAGGTTATCGCACAAATGCTCATATACTTTCCCGCAGGAAAGGGTATGGATATGTATTTTTGAATGGGAATGTTTCATGCCGCCATCATGCCGTGTAATTTGTGCCGTAAAAATATCCGTGAGCGCCGCAGCCGCGATTTTACCGCGGGGACGGACAGTTTTAAAATTTTTGCTGTCTCTTCCGCTGTTTTATCTTCCAGATCTCTCAAAACAAAGACAACCTTATATTCATCGGGAAGTTCCTGGATCGCCGCATCCATTTGTTCGCGAAGTTCCTTGTTCATCATCGTGTCGATGGGTGAATCATCCCACGCTGCTAACTGTTTTTGCACCTCCGGGTTTTCGGGATCCGGAGCATCGTCCAACGATTCGAGCAAACCTTCCAATTTCCGTTTTCGGCGGTGCATCAAACAGTTATTCGCCACGATAGTATAGAGCCATGTGGAGAATTTGGACCGGGAATCGAATTGATCGATTTTCCGGAAGACGTTGATGAATGTATCTTGAAAAGATTCTTCCGCTTTCTGTTTATCTCTGCACAGTTTGAATGCGAATCCCCAAACAGTTTGTTCATACCGATGCACCAACTGAGTAAATGCTCGATCATCACCCTTTTTTACTTTGGCGATGAGAGCGGAATCCGTATGTGTGTCGGGTGTTTGGGTCATGGATATGATGCACTGGTGCGGCAAAAGGATGCAACGGCAATAGAGAATAGAGAAAAAAGAGTGTGAATTCAATGAAATTGTACATCGTTGGATCGGATGTTGTCATATATTTCCAACGCTTTCGATAACGCAAAATCGACCAGTCTGTCTTAAAGCCGTAGATTTGGGAACGTGATAGAGTAATATTTTGGATAAAGAAAAACTGATAGAAAAAAAAGTGAAACTATTTTCCAATTCAGGCTCCAATTTTTGATTTTTTCGGATATATATATATGTAAGGAACGTTCCGTCAAGGGGAGATGCAAAACAATACATTGTGCAGTGATCAATGATGCTGTATATTCACCCTCATCTCAAACAACACCAAGACATTCCATGCCCATGCCGAAAATCATTCTTGTGCTTATACTGACATTGTCGCTGTTTTTGCAAATGAACTGCAAGGACGAACCTCCGGTAAAGCCGACCCCAACAAACCCGCTGCAGCTTACGGCTGAGGATGTAAGTTGCACGGAGGCTTGGCTTAAAATCTCTCTCACCGAAAGCGAAGTGGACCGGGCACTCACGCTAAAGAGAAACGACTCCACCATTGCGATCATAACGATCACCGGAAAAGATACACTGTTATTAGATACGCTTCTTCTGCCAAACAACACCTACACGTATACGCTTGTAAAAGATAATTGGAGCGCAACCGCCCACATTACCACCATGGATACCACCAGCCACGACTGGAATTGGACTGTTGAGCAGCTCGGTATAACGCAAAGTTATTTGCACGACGTAGCAATTATAAACGACACGCTGGCGTATGCAGTAGGAGAAATTTATATCAATGACTCAACGGGGAAGTTTGACAACACCCCGTATAATTTGGCGAAGTGGAATGGGAAGAAGTGGGAGTTAGAAAGAGTAGTAATAAATCATCGAGGAAGTATTGGAGTTCCTATTCTTAATGGTATTTTTGCATTTTCCCCGACCGATATTTGGCTTGTGGCGGGAAGTCCAATACATGGCGATGGAAAGAATTGGACTTATTTTGACATAAGAGCAATTTTGGGAAAGGACTCGATAAGTGTTACTAAGGCATGGGGATCAAGTTCCTCCGATATGTATTTTGTTGGATGGGGTGGAGGAATTATTTACTACAATGGCACTACATGGAAAAAGATTGAAAGCGGAACGACGGCAGAACTGAATGATGTGTGGGGTGGAAGTAACAAGTGGCTTGGTGATAATGTGGTGTTGGTGACAGGAATGAATGGACAGCTTTTTAATGCTAACAAACTCTTGCGAATAAAAAATGGGGTAGTGGATACTCTCGGCTTGCCAATAGAATACACTAAACGAGGTTTACTTACTTCTGTGTGGTTTAATCAGTATTCACCTGTATATATATCGGGAGATTGGATATTTAAATTTCATGGCCTCGCGGGATGGAACAGTGAAGAAGAAAAACTTTCACAATCAGCATTGGGAACATATTCTATTCGGGGAAACAACGTTAATGATATTATAACAAGTGGAACGATTGGGTTGATTGCTCATTTTAATGGAGTTTCCTGGAAAATGTTTAACGAAGTAAAATTAAATTATCGTGATTTTCACTCAGTTACTATTAAAGAGAATCTTGCTATCGCTGTCGGTGTAGAAGGAACTCAGTTTCCCGTAGGAATTATCGCGGTAGGTAAAAGAAAATAACATTCAGAAAAGGAGGAAAATATAAGACTAATAAAGGATAGCAAAAAACTGCCCCGGCGGTAGAGGCGCCGAGGCAGATATAGTACAAACAGTGTTGGTTGCCAGCAACAAATGATAAAAATCATTTGTTAAGGCATTTCTGTTTGCACTTCATATAACCATACACTGAGAAGAAAGATTCCCACGAAACCCTCACCTGAAACATGCAAGGGTGCTGGAATGACATCCAAAAACAAACCGATCCCGGATTCACACGGGACGGGAAAGGAATTAAGAAATGAAAAAGAAATATCTGCTCTTCCTTGTTTTAATGGCCGTTGTTCAAGTAGTAATAACTCAGAAAAAGCAGCCGAATCAACTTAATGCAGTTCAAACAACAATAACCGTAGATCAGGTGTTTGAAAATGGCGGTAGAATTACCGGCAGCCAGGTAAAACATCATAACGGTAGTGGATGGGATTCCTGGGCAATTCCGGCTTACCCAAATTTTAACGAATGGAACAATGAAACAATGTGGGGAGATACTTCTATATTGAGCAACCAAAAATTCCGGCATTGGTATATAAATGGTGGAACTAATACTTTGAATCATCAGGATGTTAATGTTCAATCGGCTACACCTAACTGGATTTCCACATTCAAAACAGCAAACAACGCCACCATTCAAGCGTTATTAATAGACGGCGGCAGCGCAGGACAATCGGGAAATCCCGGCGTTGTGCAAATTGCCGATCCGTGGCTGATAGATAATACTGACGCAAAAGGAAAACTAAACCGCAGCACGAATGCTGTATTCAGAACACCCAACATTGGCACAAATAATATCGGCATAAGTAATGTATGAATTTGAAGTTGATGAAATAAACATCTTCATCGCGAATCTCCTTGTAACGCCCAAAGAAATATTTTCCTTTGGGCTTCGTTTTTTCCGATATCAAAGAAAAAGAGTTGTTGAAAGACCTTCCGAAAAAAGAGTTGCACATCCCGTTTGCCTGTATCACTTCGAATTGTAGTGCAACTATGTCTGTTTTTCTACGTTCTCTGTAATGTTGTTCTTTTATACTCCTTGCACTTAATAGAGTTTAGTTCATACTTTTACCTATGGATCGTCGTTCTCTCTTAAAAAAGCTTGTCCTTACTCCATTCGTGCTTCCTTCCATTACCGCATTTGCCCAGGATCGTTCCGGCCTTCCGCCTCATCACGGCGAAAACGGTTTTATTAACACTGATCCCGATTTTACCGAAGCAGAATTTACCGATATGGCGCCGTGGATCCTAAAAAAACTCCCCGCTTCATTCTCTTCCGCAGAAAAGGTCGAGATTCCGTATGAATATAATGACGGTACACTGATCGGTGAGAACAGATCACATACCGTTACTTGGATCGGGCACTCAACTGCGCTGATTCAAATGGAAGGAAAAACTTTTCTCACTGACCCCGTCTGGTCCAGCCGTGTGGGTCCGTTCCGGTGGGCGGGAACCGCGAGGATCTCTGAACCGGGACTCGAAATTGAAAAGCTTCCGCCGATTGATTTTATTCTCATCTCGCACAATCATTACGATCATCTCGACGAATCCTCCATTGAAGAAATTGTTGATCGAAATCCGAATGTAAAATTCTTCGTGCCGCTGCGTGTGCGGGACTGGTTCGAAGAGCGGGGGATCCGCAATGTAGAGGAACTGGACTGGTGGGAGGGAGCGTCATTCAACGGATTGAAGATTATCTGCACGCCGGCGCAGCATTTTTCCGGACGGTGGCTGAATGATCGCAATCAGACGCTATGGTGTTCGTGGACGGTGCTGGGAAAAAAGAGATTATACTTCGGAGGCGATTCAGGATACTGTTCTCATTTCAAAAACATCGGCGCAAAGTTCGGTCCGTTCGACCTGACCATGATCCCGATCGGCGCCTATGCTCCGGAAAAACTGATGAAGCCGGTCCATATGGGACCCGACGATGCGGTGCAAACTTTTTTGGATTTGAGGGGAAAGAAAATGCTCGCGATCCATTGGGGTGCGTATGTGATGACCGATGAACCGATGGATGAACCGCCGAAACGTCTGGCTCATGCCGTTGCGCAAAAACAATTCTCGAAGGATGACATCTGGGTGTTGAAGATCGGTGAGACGAAAGAATGGTAAGTTCTTTCATTATACTGATGTCGGATTCACAATTCCGCGCGTAGTCTTTTTTGACCGCGGCATGGTGAACGTAAAAACACTTCCCGCACCAAGAACACTTTCCACTTTAATCGTTCCCTCGTTTTTTTCAACGAACTCCCGGCACAATAACAATCCTAATCCCGTTCCCTTCTCTTCGTCCGTTCCTGATTGTGGAGAATGCTCAAAAGAAAACGCCGTTGCAATCTGTTCCTTCGACATGCCGATTCCGGTATCCTCCACAGAGACTTCAATGTAATCGTCATACTCTGCGCTGCGGACCTTGATCGTTCCGTTCTGTTCCGTGAATTTGATGGCGTTAGAAAGGAGGTTCCGGACCACAATTTGTGTCATATGCAGGTCGGCGTACGCTTCGGCTGCCGGCGGAATGAGATTATGAACAGTCAAATTCTTTTTTTGCGCCGCTGTTTCCATCAACCGGATTTTTTCCTTCGCGATTTGGTGCAGGTTAATCTGCGTCGGTTCGGCACTTAATCCTTTCCACTGACTTTTTGACCATTGCAGCACGTTTTCCATCATATCGGTGATTCGGTCAATGGTTGCGGAAGATTGCTGCGTATAGTCTTTGATCACTTGCTGATCCAGCGTTTCATCCCGAAGGTACGTAATGAACATTTTTAAGGAAGCGATAGGCCCCCGCAAGTCGTGGGTCATTATTGAGAAGAGTTTATCCTTCACGCCGTTCAGGGTTTCCAGTTGGTGTTTTTGCTGTTCAATAATCTCCTTCTGCACAAGAAGGGTTTTATTGATTTCCTGTTTCAATTTATTGGACCGGTAGAGCAGCACCATTGCAATAGTGCTGAGAAGCAATAACACGGCTATGGAAATGGTGATAATAATCTGTTGCCGAAGGATCGCTTCTGTTTTTGCCTGCTGTTCCTTCAATAGTTTGTTCTCGTTCTCCTTTTTCTCCGTTTCATACAGTACTTCCATCCGCGCGAGGAGGGAGGCATTCTCGTTCTCCGTGACACTGTCCTGATATGCGACCCATTCGGTTTTGTACTGCAGCGCTTTAGAATATTGCTGTTGGGCGGTCAAGATCTCAACGATGATCTGATATGCATCGTTGATCGAGTTCTTGATTCCGATGGAGCGTGCCAAATCCATATTCTGTTTTGCATAAGAATATGCCTGCTCATAGTCGCGCTGCCGCAAATGCCACCGTGCGATCAACGCCATGCTGTTGCTGATCCCTTCCTTATTGTCCAGCATCCGGTGGTATTTTAATGATTCCTGGAGTTTTTGAATGGCCTCATTCATTCTTCCCATTTCAATCAGTACAATGCCGGAGTTGGCGAATGTATATCCCAGAGCGAGATAATCCGAATTCATTTCTGCAATCGTATTCCCGCGCTCGTAATACGACAGCGCGCTGGAATAGTCGTGCAGCCGGTAATAGATATTCCCGATATCACTCAGCACTCCCGCAGTTTTCATGGAATCGATCTGTCTCCACGCTTGAAGCGATTTCAGGTTGTGTTCCAGGGCTTTCTCATATTTCTTTTGTCGCAAGTAAATCAAACCGATGTGATTGTAACTGCTGGCGATCCTGCGGTTGTCGTTCACCGATTGGCTCAACTGCAGCGCACGCAGATAATATTCCAGCGACTGCCCGGTGTTTTGATTGTAGTTCATCGCACCCAAATGATTCAGAATGTCGATGGTCTTAATGCTGTCCGGAGAGAGCTCGGAAAGCTGCAGCGCAGAGGTCAAATGCTCCGTTGCTTCATCGAATTTTCCGAGGGTTTGATACAGGAAACCCAAACGGTCATGGGCATTAATCTTCCCGCGAAGATATTCGTTTGCATATGCAAGGGACAATGCTTCATTCCCGTAGAACAAACCGCTGTCCGGATTCACAGTATAATAGAGATCTGCAATTTCGCATAACAGATCAATACGGCTCTCCGTATCCACTGCAACGGTTAGGTTCTGTTTAGCCGCGTCAATCTTTTCCAGTTGATCCTGCGTCGGCGAAACAGCAAACAAGATCTGAAAACAAATGAAGAGAATGATTGGAAGAAAGAAATGGTTAATCCGCTGCATAGGTGATGGTCGATGAAGGAAATAATGATACCACGACTATTCGCCGGTCCGAATGACGGTGTCATTTTTTTTCCGGCAGTGCCGTAAAGTAGAAAAATAGTCAGGGAAGTTCAAGTAAGGTGCAGAACCACCGGCAGGTTAGTATTCCTTTCGGTTGGCGTACACATTCATCAGCAATCCCGCAACCATCATGTATGAGACAAGCGATGAACCGCCATAGCTCAGGAAGGGGAGCGGTATGCCGATCACCGGCATCAGGCCGACCGACATGCCGATGTTCACGAATACATGGAAGGCGAACAAGGAGGTGAAACCGATCGCCAGGAGCGAACCGAACCTGTTTTTTGCGATGGAGGCAAGCCGTACACCGTGAAACAACAGGACGGCAAACACTCCCAAAACCACTACGCCTCCAACAAATCCGAACTCTTCTCCCGGCACGCAGAAAATGAAATCGGTCCATTGTTTGGGAATGAAGCTCAGCTGTGTTTGTGTTCCCCGCATGAAACCTTTGCCCCACAATCCTCCCGAACCGATAGCCACTTTTGCTTGGATCACGTTGTATCCGGCGCCGAGAGGATCGTTGTTGGGATCGAGGAAGGTCGCAATCCGTTTTTGTTGATAGAGCGGCAGTTTGTCGTAAACGATTTGCACGAAAAATCCGATGACAACATTCACACCGAAGACGAGTGTGGCAAAAAAGGGATTTTCCTCACGAAGAAGATACAGACCGATGCCGAGCAGAACCAGTATGATCAGAAACGGCGTTGTGCCGAAGATGGATGCAGCGGCAACAAAAGCCGGAGCAATAATGATGATAATCAGGAATTTTGACGCGCCCGCCCAATAGAGCACGGGAATGAACATTGCCAGAAAGGTGAGCGATGTGCCGAAATCGGGTTGCAGCATAATTAATCCGATGGGGAGCATAACGATTGCACTGGCTTTCACGAGGTCTTTCAAATCGGTCGCTTTCACATCGCTTCTGCTTAAGTACGAAGCAATGGCAAGCATGGTGGTGATCTTCACGAATTCCGATGGTTGTATGCCGAGCCCGCCGAAGCCGAGCCAGCTTTGCGAACCATACACACGTTTGCCGACCAACAGTACCAGCACCAGCAATCCCAGCGATGCAAAGAAGATTCGCAGTGCATTCCTCTGCAGCCACCGCAATGGAAGAACGATCATCGAGATCATCGAGACGAATCCCACGCCGAACCAGAGCAGCTGTCGGAAGAAGTCCCTTCCTTCATACGCATCGTATGTTGCGCTGTAGATGGAGAGGAGTCCTGATGCTGCCAGCATCAGCACGCAGCAAAAGATCGTCCAGTCGAAATATTCTTTAAAGAATGAGTTCATACGTGTGTGCTAATTTACGATGGTTGCTGCCGATTCTTCGTCCGGTGTATTTTCAATCTGTGGAATCGGCTGCTTCCCGTACCGGATGATCTCGCCGTACAGATATTCTTCCATGCATAATCCCGCCAGTGGAGCGGCAAACGCTCCGCCGTATCCGACATTTTCTACCATCACACAGATGGCGATCTTCGGATCGTCGAACGGTGCGAATCCCATAAACCATGCATGCGATTTTCCGTGCGGATTTTGTGCGGTGCCCGTCTTTCCGGCAACTTCGATTCCGGGAACATAAGCAGCCCGACCTGTTCCTCCTGCTTCCATAACCACGCGCCGCATCCCTTCACGCACTAACTCCCATGATTTGTCCGTCAATTCTAACTGCCGCATATCCACCGGTACCTGCTCCACCTGCTTCGTCCGCTTGTTGATGATGCTGTTGACGGTATGGGGCCGGTAGAATTTTCCTTTGTTTGCCAGGAGCGCCGCATAGTTTGCCATTTGCAGCGGTGTTACTCCCACCTCGCCCTGGCCAATGCCAAGACTGATCAGATAACCCTGCGTCCACTTTCCTTTGCCGTGTACCCGGTCATAATAGTTCCGGTCCGGCATCAGTCCGGAATTCTCTTCAGTGATATCCACCTTCGTTTGACTGCCGAAGCCGAATCGTTTTCCCATATCACTCCACGCATCCAGTCCGACCTTGAGCATCAGTTGATAGAAGAAGACGTTGCATGACCGATGAATCGCATCGACGACATTCACTTTTCCGTGGACATGTTCACATCGGAATACTTTGTTGCCGTACCGGTACGCGCCGGTACAATTGATGGTCCAGTTCTCGTCGATGGTCTTATTGTCGAGTGCAGTTAACGCCAGAAGCATTTTAAATGTCGATCCCGGGGGATACCGCGTTAATGTTGCACGATTATAGAGAGGAATCCCTTCGTCGTTGTTCAGCGCCCGCCAGATTTCGGGAGAGGTCGTTCCGCTCAGCAGAGAAAGATCATAATCCGGTTTACTGACGAGTGCAATGATGCCCCCGTTGCGCGGATCGATGGCGACCACGGCGCCGCGTTTGTCCACCAGCAGCGATTCCGCCAGCGCCTGCACATCCCCGTCGATCGACAACTGCAGATCCAATCCGTCGATAGGCGGGATGTCATGCTTGCCGTTGTCGAAATTTCCAATGATCTGTCCTTTGGCGTTCTGCGAGATGAACTCGAATCCTTTCACGCCGCGGAGAAACTGTTCGTACTTTGCTTCAATACCGCTGCTGCCAATAATATCTCCCGGCTGATAATCGGACTTCTGTTTTTCCAGCTGCGCGTCGGAGATTTCTTTCGCATATCCGAACAGATGGCTTCCCCGCGCGGTGGTCGGATAGAATCGTTTTGATTCCATCTGAATCTCCACACCGTACAGTTTATCCTTATGTTCTTCCAGCATGGAAAGTTCGGCGAAGGAAATGTCCCGTTTGATGCGGGTAGGTATGAAAGCGTTGTATTTCCGCCCCCGTTTGATCCGGTCCATCACGGATTCTTTGGTCATGGAAAGGATCGTAGAGAGGAGCGGAAGCTGACGCTGATCGAAATCCACCGGAGTGAGCATAACGGTGTATGATGGACGGTTGTCGATAAGCAGTTTCCCTTTCCGATCGTACACATAACCGCGGATCGCTACTTTTGGAACATTGCGGATGGAGTTCTCTTCCGCCTCTTTACCGTACAGTTCTGCGTTGATGTATTGCAGCTGGAACAACCGGACAAACAGGATGAAAAATCCTGCAAGAAGGATTATCCTGACTACCAGCCGCCGTTCCGCGGAACCAAATTCATCGATCATAAGTTTATCGGATCACCATTATCGCAGCATCGGTTTTCGGGCGTGAATGAACATCGGTATCGAGGAAACGAATGTTGTATAGATCGTCGAGAATAAACCGAACCGGAACACCGCCGTGAGCAGGTCCACATCGCTTCCCTGCGTAAAGATGATAAAATAAATAAGATTGTGGGCGAATGATGCAGTGCCGACGAAGATCAGGAATTGATAGTTCGCCAGGTTAATGTCGATCTTGTTCTCGTGAAAGAAATATCCCGCCAGAAATCCGGCTACTGTTTTGGAGAGGGCGGAAAGGCCGAGAAATTGTCCGCTTACCAGATCCAACAGCAAACCGATGGCAAATCCGTATACGGTCGCCGGAATCTGTCCCTGGGTGATGGCGAGGTACACAATCCAGATCAACATTACATCGGGAATGATATTCGCGATGGAAGTGAAACTGACGATCGTGGTTTGAAATGTTACGAGAACGAGCGTGATGAGAATGAGTCGTACGTGCTTCGGCATTGTTCCAATCGTTGAGTTCGTACACCAAAGGTACTTCAATCGAAGACGAAAGTCAAAAAAACGGGTTCATCAGCTTAGAATTTCTTCTTCTCGCTTCTCACCATGGTTCCGTCAATGGACACAAAGTACTTTCGGCAATCGGAAGAAATTCCGTATATTCTTTAAAGACTTTAACAACCATAGAGAGTGACATATGATGAGAACCGCAAATCCGGCGTTGAACGATAAAACATTCCAACTGACCGGCGCGATGCAGAATGATGAAACGATGACGTTGCAGGGAACCGTGAATAAAACAGGGATGATGTTGCTGCTGTTGATTGCTTCCGCAGCATACACGTGGAGCCTGTTCCTGGAACAGGATCTCGGATCACTCTCCATGTGGATGATGGTCGGCGTAATCGGCGGATTGATCGTTTCCATTGTCACCGTTTTTAAAAAGGAATGGTCGCCGGTTACGGCGCCGCTGTATGCAGTTTTGCAAGGATTCGCACTCGGCGGGATCTCCGCGATTCTTGAATCGATGTACGAAGGGATCGTCATCCAGGCGGTTGCACTGACTTTTGGAACAGCAGGATGCCTGTTGATCGCTTACAAATCCGGCATGATCAAAGCGACGGAGAATTTCAAGCTCGGCATCTTCGCGGCAACGGGAGGGATCGCACTTATTTATCTGGTGGGATGGATTTTGAGAATGTTCGGCACCTCCATGCCATATATCCATGACAATGGATTGATCGGTATCGGTTTCAGCCTGGTGGTGGTCGTGATCGCTGCACTGAATCTTGTTCTCGATTTCGATTTCATCGAAAAAGGGGCGGAACACGGTGCACCGAAGTTCATGGAATGGTATGCAGCATTCGGGCTGATGGTGACGCTCATCTGGCTTTATATTGAAATCTTGCGGCTGCTGGCGAAACTGAACAGCAGAAAATAACTTCCGGTGATATCGTATGATGTTGTGAACAGCGCGCCAAAACGGCGCGTTGTTTGTTTTAAATCCAACCCAATCCTAATCCCACGGCAATAAGCATCAACAGGGCGGCAACGGTTCGCTGGACAAAACGCACCGTTACTTTTTTAACAAGCACATTGCCCGCATATGCACCGGCAAAGGCTGATAGAATTGCTGCGAGGACGACCTCCCAATGATCCAATGCGTTGGATGAAAGGAGGCGGGTCGAATAAAGCGAAAGACGGGTGATATCAACACAACAGGCTATCACGACGCCCGTGGCGATAAAATGTTCTTTTGTCATTCCGTATTGTATCAGAAACGCGGACCGCAGCGCTCCCTGATGGCCGGACAATCCGCCGAAAAAACCGCTGATCAATCCGCCGAAGGGCAACGACCGTTGGGATGGCGTGAATGATTGCAGCGACGGAAAAATTTCTATCAAAGCAAAGAGAAAGATAAGAGTGGCAATAAGCAGTTTCACGGGATGAATGAAGAATTCGTGTCCGGCAATTTCATAGCTGGCAATCGGCCGGAATTCGCTGAGCGAGAGAAGAAGTTGCGCGCCGATGAATGCGCCAATCACCGATGGAATTCCAAACTGCAGAACGACCTTCCACTCAGCGAACTTTCCTAATAGTCCTAGTTTGAAAATATTATTGAAGAAATGAACGACGCCGGTCAATGCAATGGCGATCTCGATCGGGAAGAATAATGCGAACACCGGTGTGAGAATGGTGCCGAGCCCAAATCCTGAGAACAACGTAACCAGTGATGCAACAGCAGAAGTAATGATGATAATCGTCAGTTCCATCGTCGTTACAGTGATCTCCGTATCTCATTCTCATACACATAACAACCGGCGTTTTCAGGATGGTCTTCTATCAGTGATTCCCCGGCGGCAGAGCGGATCAGCCAGATAATCAACAGATCGCCGATTGCGGCAAATGTAAAAAGGATGCCAATGATCAGGTACCAGCCATTCCCATTGATAAGAGAAATTCCAAAAGGGATAATTCCAAGAATAATCGCCGGAGCAATCGTGCCGATGACATACGCGTTTTTCCGGATTGGGACAGTGCAATGCGCGTACGGTGTAAGCGATTTCCATTGAACACCGAACTTCATTTGTCGGAAGGAAAGCCGGCCGGCTGCCATCCACGCAACACCGTGGATGAGTTCGTGAAGGACAATTCCGACAGCAAAGACAGGAAGAAAATACCACGGGAGTAAGATGTTGCTTGCATCGTTCACCGGTCCGAATCCCCACAAAAAAACAAAGATCAAGAATTCAGCAACGGCAAACAGACCGAACGGGAGTGAAGCGGCCTGCGCTTGAAACATTGAAATAGAGAAATCGGTTTTGATCATGTAGACATCCACGCTGTTGCAGCGGCAGGTCCGGTCATAAACGGCCGGCCTGCTGCACCATGGAACAACATGGCAGAAAAAAATTACTCAACAACAAAAAGTTTATATCCGAACTTCGGCAGTTTCAAAGACTCTACATTCTTGTATTTCACTGTTTTTCCGGTAAAGGGATCCGTGAACTTCAGTGAGGAGAAGATCTTTGGCAGTTCCAGTTTCACACTTTTTTTATCGCCAGAGAAGTTGAGGATTGTCAGTACGGTATTTTTCCCGTCCGTGCGGATGAAGGAATACACGCGATCTGAGGCATTGTTCTTCACATACTGATAATCTCCCGTAGACAACGAAGGATTTTTTGCGCGGATGGTATAAAGCGTTGTATAAAATTGTGTGAACGGCTTTCCTTTGGTCCAGTCTATGTCCACTTTTTCGAATAGTTGAAGTTTGGTGTTGTTTCCGGCCTCCTGTCCATTATAGAGCAGCGGTGCACCGGGAAATGTTGAGACAAGAACAGCCGCAAGCCGTGCGCCGTCCGGTCCGAACTTTTCTACATCCGGTTTGTCCCATGCATTTTCATCGTGATTGGAACTGAAACGTAAACGGATGGATCCTTTCGGATATGCTGCAGCTTCACGAATAAGTACAGAATCGAATTCCATTGCCTGCTTATCGCCGTTCAATACCGGGGAGATCGTGTGATAGAAATTCCATGAATAGGTCAGGTCGAACGCTTTTAAATGGTGTTCGGGATATTGTCCTTCGGCCAGCATAATAATCGGTTTGATGGAATCGAGCGCGGCACGCGCATCGTTCCAGAAATCGGTCGGAACCATCTCGGCGACATCGCAGCGGAATCCGTCCAACCCGATATCGCGCACCCAATACTTCAGCATATCGATCATATACCGGCGAAGTTCCGGACGGTCATAGTTCAAGTCTACAACATCGGACCAGTCCGCAACCGGCGGAATGAAAACGCCCGACGTATCTTTCGTGAACCATTCGGGATGTTCTTTGAACATCTTGCTGTCCCATGATGTGTGGTTGGCAACAAGGTCGATGATGATTTTAAATCCTAGCTCTTGCGATTTTTTTACCAGGCGCTGGAAATCTTCCAGCGTTCCGAATTCGGGATTGATTCCATAATAGTCCTTGATGGAATATGGCGAACCGAGTGTTCCTTTCCGCTTTTCTTCACCGACAGGATGGATCGGCATCAGCCATAAAATAGTGACACCGAGTTTCTTCAATTCGGGAAGTTTCTGTTCGATCCCCGCAAACGTTCCTTCTTTGGAGAAGGAACGCGGATAGATCTCGTAGATAATGCCGGATTTCACCCATTCTTCCGATGGGCGGGCGGATTCACCGGACAGCGGTGTGGGTTGTTGTGCAAAGAGCAGCGTCGAAAGAAGAGTAAGGAGAACGATTTTTTTCATATGTCTGTCTTCATAAAATTATTGAGTTGCCGATTGGGCGGTTGAAAAGTAAGGAAAGTAATTCCGCAAAGCAATGAAAGACAATTGTAAATATTCACTCACCAAAGGGAGTAAACTTCTGGTGAAAAGTGTTGTCTATTTATAGTATATTGGAATAAATTTCTGCAGTTATTCGGCGTACATTCATGACGACACTATTTTTCCGCAGTATCATTTTTTCTCTCATTGTATGTCTCTTGCTGACGCTCACGTCGTGCGGATCGAAAAACAGTAATGCCGCATCCCAGCCCAAACGGCAGACAGGTCCGTTGACGGTAAATGGATTTATCGTTCAACCGCAGGCGCTTGATAATGTGGTCCGTTCCTCGGGTACGGTGCTCGCTTCGGAAGCGGTGGACCTGACGACAGAAGCGGCCGGCCGTATTGAGAGAATATTTTTCACCGAGGGTTCACACGTGAAAAAAAACGATCTTCTGGTGAAGATCAACGACGACGATCTGCAGGCCCAGCTGAAGAAAACACAATTACAGATTCAACTTGCCGTTGAACAGGAAAAACGGCAAAAACAGATGTATGAAATCAATGGTATCAGCAAGGAACAATACGATATAGCCATCAATCAAGTGAATACGTTGAAAGCGGACCGAGATAATCTTGCCGCGATGATTCGCAAGCGGGAGATCCGTGCACCATTCGAGGGACGAATCGGTTTGCGGTACATCAGCGAAGGCGGGTACGTTTCGCAAACGACACGGATTGCCTCCATGCAAAAGATTGATCTGCTGAAAGTGGATTTCTCCATTCCGGAAAAATATTCCCCCCTTGTTGCCGTCGGGGATATCGTGCAATTCAACAGCGAAGAGACGAAACTGAAGTTTACCGGGAAACTGTACGCCATCGAACCGAAAGTCGATCCGGCAACACGCACGCTGCAACTGCGGGCCCTTGTGGATAATAAAAATGAGCGCATTCTTCCCGGTTCGTACGTGCAGATCGAACTCCGCTTAAAACAGATTACCGATGCGCTCATGGTGCCGACACAAAGCGTTATTCCCGTCCTGAAAGGGCAGTCGATTTTTGTGAAGAAGAACGGCGCCGCCGTTTCAGTTTCCGTGAAGATGGGGATCCGGACGGCATCAACAGTTCAAATTATCGAAGGATTGTCGGCGGGAGATACCGTTCTGACGACCGGATTGATGCAGCTTCGCACCGGAGTACCGGTAAATGTTATTGTTCAGTAAATGGAAACACATCTCACGCAATGCCGCAAAACAGCATAAATATTTGTGCCTCCGTGTGAAATAATTTAACAGTGTACTATGAGTTTAGCTTCCGTCAGCATACGCCGTCCTGTCCTCGCCATCGTCATGTCGCTGATGATTATTCTATTCGGCATCATCAGTTTTAATTTCCTTGGTGTGCGGGAATATCCCGCCATCGATCCGCCGTTTATCAATGTGCGGACAAGCTACACCGGCGCCAATGCAGATGTGATCGAATCGCAGATCACTGAGCCGCTGGAAAAGGCGATCAACGGCATCGCCGGTGTGCGGAATATCTCTTCCAGCAGCAGCCAGGGATCGAGCAATATTTCGGTTGAATTCAATCTGGATACGGACCTTGAAGCGGCTGCGAACGATGTCCGCGATAAGGTTTCTGGAGCCCAGCGCCAGTTGCCGCAGGATATCGATGCTCCTCCTGTCGTAACGAAGAGCGATGCCAACTCGGATGCGATCATTTCCATGACGGTGCAAAGTGATACTCGCAACCAGCTGGAAGTGAGCGACTATGCGGAGAACATTATTGCGCAAAACCTCCAGACAATCCCCGGCGTAAGCACCACGCAGATCTGGGGAATGAAACGATATGCGATGCGTATTTGGATGGATCCCGGAAAGCTTTCCGCGTATGGACTGACGCCGCTGGATATCCGGAGCGCGCTTGGACGCGAAAATGTCGAACTGCCTTCCGGAAAGATTACCGGCAGTCAGACCGAACTGATCGTCAACACCAAAGGTAGGCTGAAAACGATCGATGATTTCAATAATCTCATCATCAAATCCGACGGTACCAATATCGTCCGTGTCAGCGACATCGGGTTTGCCAATCTCGGGCCTGAAAATGAAGAGACGATCCTGAAACAATCGGGCACACCAATGGTGGCCGTTGCCATCGTACCGCAGCCCGGAAGTAATTACGTAGAGATCGCCGACGAATTCTATCGCCGGATTGAGCAGATCAAAAAAGACCTTCCAGCAGATATCACGCTTGATATCGCTATGGATAACACACTGTTTGTGAAGCACTCCATCGTGGAAGTGCAGGAAACAATCTTCATCGCTGTTCTGTTGGTGGTTGGCATTATCTTTCTCTTCTTCCGGGAATGGATCATCGCCTTTCGCCCGTTGATCGATATTCCGGTCTCCCTGATCGGCGCGTTCTTCATTATGTATATCATGGGATTCTCCATCAATGTTCTGACGCTGCTTGCCATTGTGCTGGCAACCGGATTAATGGTGGACGACGGTATAGTGGTGACGGAAAATATTTTCAAGAAGGTGGAACTCGGAATGCCGCCGATGGAAGCGGCATTCGCCGGATCGAAAGAGATCTTCTTTGTGGTCATCTCAACATCTATTACACTCGCCGCAGTGTTCCTGCCGATCATTTTTCTGCAGGGATTCGTCGGGCGGTTGTTCCGGGAATTCGGCATCGTGCTTGCCGGTGCGGTACTCATTTCAGCATTCGTTTCGTTATCCCTTACTCCGATGTTGAATGCGCACCTCATCCGGAAAAATCGGACGCACAGCAGGTTCTATAAATTCACAGAACCGTACTTTGTTCGGCTGAACACTTTTTATGAACGCACTCTCGTCGTAGGAATGAAACACCGCTGGATCGCGATCGCGACCATTGCTGCATCGCTGGTCCTGATTGTTCTTCTCGGCAGCACACTGCAATCCGAGCTGGCACCGTTGGATGACAGAAGCGCGCTGCGGCTGCAAATAACCGGACCGGAAGGAGCCTCGTTCGAATATACCGATGCATTTATGGATCGGATAGTCGCATTCATCGGCGACTCAATACCGGAAAAGCGCATTGCATTAAGCGTGACTGCTCCCGGGTTTGCCGGCTCCGGAGCCACCAACTCCGGTTTTGTCCGGCTGCGTCTCGTTAATCCGTTTGACCGGGACCGGTCGCAACAGCAGATCGCCGATTATCTTGCTGGTTCCATGCGTAATTTCACGGAAGCCCGCGCTTTTGTGGTCCAGGAACAAACTATTTCGGTCGGCGGCGGCGGCCGCGGGCAACCGGTTCAATATGTTCTGCAAAATCAGAATTTTGAAAAACTTCGCGAGTTCGTACCAAAATTCATGGAAGAGGCGAATAGAAGCAGTATTCTGCTTAATGCTGACGTGAATTTAAAATTCAACAGGCCGCAACTCGATATCTCTATCGACCGCGACCGCGCACGGACCCTCGGTGTTTCAGTGATCGATATTGCGCAGACACTGCAACTCGCATTCAGCGGACAGCGCTTCTCATATTTTGAAATGAACGGATTCCAGTATCAGGTGATCGGTCAGGTAAATCGCAGTAATCGGGATGAACCGCTCGACCTGACATCGCTTTATGTCAGGAATTCACGGGGAGAATTAGTGCAACTGGACAATCTTGTGGTACTGCGCGAACAGAGCGCACCGCCGCAATTGTATCACTTCAATCGATTCAAATCAGCCACCATTTCTTCCGGCCTCGCTCCCGGGAAGACCATTGGTGACGGCATTAAAGAGATGGACCGAATTGCAAAGAAGGTGCTGGATGAATCCTTCACGACGTCGCTGAGCGGAGCATCGCGGGATTATCAGGAAAGTTCCTCCAATACCGTGTTCGCGTTCCTGCTTGCTCTTGTATTGATCTATTTGATCCTTGCAGCACAGTTTGAAAGTTTTGTCGACCCTGTCACGATCATGCTCACCGTTCCGCTGGCACTTGCCGGAGCGCTCGCCTCATTATGGCTGATGGGACAAACGCTGAATATTTTCAGTCAGATAGGCATCATTATGCTCATCGGCTTGGTGACGAAGAATGGCATTCTAATTGTAGAATTTGCGAATCAACAGAAGGAAAAAGGAGTCCGACTTCTCGAAGCGGCGCAAATTGCAGCGGTATCGCGTTTCCGTCCCATATTAATGACAAGCCTTGCCACAATGCTTGGAGCGCTTCCTATTGCCCTTGCGCTCGGCAGCGGAGCTAAAAGCCGCATATCCATGGGGATCGTCGTCATAGGAGGAGTTTTCTTTTCTCTTGTCCTAACGCTTTTCGTTATTCCCGCAATGTATACGTTCTTTTCGAAAGAGAAAATTCTTGTTGAAGAACCGGTACCGGAAAAACCTGCAGTTGTTGAAGCGTGAAATAACGTGACTGTCGGAACGGTGTTGCCACCGTTCCAGAGTATGTCGTAAGGAAAAAAACACTTTTGCACGGACTGGCGTCCGTGCCGACAGGAAGTCCATTTAAAATTTAGCGATTTACGTGGACAAACAAAGGCGAAATGAATTGATAATTAGGGGAAGAAAAAATATTTAAAACACAAAGCGCGGACAACAATCCGCGCTTTTTTTCAAGAACGATGAGTCTGGTTAAGCAGGGCGTCTCGGCGGACGACGGGTATTCCCCGGTCGCTTTCCTCTGCCTCCGCTGTTGCCGCCCCGACGGGGCGCAGGACGTTCCCGCTTAATATCTTTTCGGGGAAAAATCTCCGCCACCGGTGCAAGCAATGATTCGTCCGGATAGACACACTCGATCTTCCTCTTCATGTACTCTTCCAATTTCGGAATCTCATATGAATCCTCCTCGTCCGCGAAACTGATCGCGATGCCGGTCGCTCCTGCGCGTCCGGTTCGGCCGATGCGGTGGACGAACTCTTCAGCATCCTGCGGAAGATTGAAGTTGATCACGTGAGAGATCGCGTCCACATGCAGTCCGCGCGACGCAACATCCGTGGCCACCAACACGCGAACTTTTCCTTCGCGGAAATTCTCCAGACGTTTGATCCGCTGGCGCTGATCGACGTCGCCGGAGAGCAGAGTGCAGGAAATTCCGTACGTTTCCAGTTTTTCCTTCAGGTCCCGTCCCACATCGCGGCGGTTCACAAAAATCAGCACTCGCTCCAGTTGTTTCTGCTGCATCAGATTGTACAGCAAAGGGAATTTTTCATCTTTTGTGGTGATGTATGTGATCTGCTCAATAGCGGAGACCGCCATAGTATCCGGTGTGACGGTCACTTCAATCGCCTGGCGTGTCCAGGATTCTGCAAGGCGTTTCACCTCGGAGTTCATCGTTGCGGTAAAAAACATCGTCTGCCGTTCCGATTTTTGTGGTGTGCTCAGAACAATGCTGCGCACAGCGGGGATGAATCCCATATCCAGCATCCGGTCCGCTTCATCAATCACTAGAATTTCCGTTTTTCCGAGATCGACCAGTTTTTGTTTCTTAAAATCGATCAGCCGTCCCGGTGTTGCAACAATGACATCCACCGTTTCATGTTTCAGGCTTTGCATCTGTTTATTATAGTCGATACCGCCGACGAGAGAGAGGACTGTGCAGGGAGCGTACTTACCGAGCAGATGCGCATCCTTTTCGATTTGCATTACCAATTCACGCGTTGGGGCAAGTATTAATGCGCGCGGTGTTCCCTTCTTTTGATCTTTCAAAGGATTTCGGATAATGTGAGCAAAAATCGTAATGAGGAATGCCGCTGTTTTACCCGTACCTGTCTGTGCCTGCGCCGTTACATCGTCCCCCCGCATGGAAATAGGAAGGACCTGTTCCTGCACCTGCGTGCAGTATTGGAAATTGAGATCAGCAACGGCGTGAAGGATATCCAATGGAAGATCGAAATCCTGGAACCGCGACTTTCCATCCGTTACCGGCACTTTGAATAAGGAAGGATCCCACGGTTCGGAGGAGATAGGGACTTTCGGTTTTTCTTTGGCGACAGTCAAAACTTGTTGATTCTGTTTTTCTCGGTCCTGTTTTTCATGCCGAAGCCGGTACTCTTCCCGTGTCTCCCGTTTCCGCTGGTCACGGGGATGATGAACGCCCCCCGGTTTTTCATTTGGGAATTTTTTGTGCTGATGTTGGTGCTGTTTGGGAGTCTCTTTTTGAGGGGATGATTTCGGTGGCAGTACTGTTTTCGGCTTTTCGACGAAGAAAGATTTGAGTTTAGAAACGAAATTCTTGAACAAGGTATTGTTCCGATAGTGAATCTTTCAGTGAGTTGCAAATATAATATACAAAATTGAATAATTGCATCATACTGTTTTAGGCCGACACAACTGATGGTCAATTGATACGGTGTTATAATCTACATGGCCGTTTCAGTAAAATATGCCCAATGCACGTCGTTTTCTACAAAAATCTCTCATGATAACTGTCAATTGAAATCAATTCCTCAATAATGTATATTCCTGTAACGAATGAAAGTGATATCGATGAAAGCTGTAGCATTATTCTGTTTCCTCAGTATGGTTACACTGGTGTTCGGCCAGGAACAACGGACGAAGTACTGGATTTATTTTACATCAAAAGAGAACATTTCTTTATCAAAGAATCCCTCACCCGGGGAAATCATCCGCGTCACCGGAATTTCCGAGCGCGCAATTCAGCGAAGGGGAAAAGTCTCTACACCAGTGATTACAGAAATCGACCTTCCTGTTTCCGAATCGTATCTTGTGCAATTGAAAGCGAACGGTATCGTTATCGAAAACACTTCCCGCTGGTTTAATGCTGCCACAGCATATTTGACAGAAACACAATGGCTGCAAGTGCAGCGTCTTCCATTCGTCCGATCGGTGGAACCGGTTGCCATCAGAAAACGAAGTGAACTGCAGCGCGTGGATATACACCTTGAGCGTTCACAGGGAACGGTGGCCGATCCCGACTCAACACTCTACGGAGAATCTCTCACCCACATGAAGTTGATCAACGCTGTTGCCGTGCACAAGATCGGGATTAAAGGACGAGGCGTGCTGGTGGGAATGCTCGATACGGGATTCCGCTGGAAACTGCATGAAGCAATGGAGAAGATGAAGGTGATCGCCGAATATGATTTCATTCAAAAAGATGGTAATACTGCCAACGAGGGTACCGATAGTTTTAATCAGGATAGTCATGGTACATCAACCATGTCGTTGGTTGGGGCATACAAAGAAGGAGCACTGGTCAGTCCGGCGCACAATGCTGAATTTATTTTGGGGAAAACAGAGTTTGTGCCGACGGAAACAAATATTGAAGAGGACAATTATGTTGCCGGCATCGAATGGATGGAATCGATGGGCGCCGATATCGTCAGCAGTTCTCTCGGATATTTTGATTTTGATGCCGGGCAAAAGAGTTATGTGTATGCAGATTTGGATGGCAAGACTGCAATAACGACAAAAGCGGCAGCCATCGCGGCAAGAAAAGGAGTAGTGCTGTGTACTGCGATGGGAAATGAAGGCGCAGGCCAGGTTCCGCCATCCCTTATTTCACCCGCAGATGCGGACAGCATCATTTCAGTTGGAGCAGTCAATAGTTCAAACGTGCTCGCCAGTTTCAGTTCCAACGGGCCGACAGCGGACGCCAGGATCAAACCGGATGTGACGGCGCATGGTGTTGGAACATATTGCGCGACGACATCAAGTAGTGCCGGGTACTCTGGATTCTCGCAGGGAACTTCACTTGCAACTCCGCTGGCGGCAGGCGTGGCTGCCATGGTGCTGTCTGCGCACCCTGAACTGAATCCGGTGCAGGTGCGGGATGCTTTGCGGCAGACGGCAAGTAATGCGGCAACACCGAATAATGACATTGGATGGGGAACCATCAACGCATACAATGCCGTGCTTTATCATGGCATGGTCATCAGTACGGATCCGGAAATTTCGCTGACACCGGAAAATAATTATTCCGTTGGTATGTATGTCGTTTCTCATTCCGCAGTGAAAATGGATTCTGTTTTACTTTTCTATACTGTCGATGACGGTACAACGTACACTCCGCTAAAGATGTCCATTAGTCAGGTCGTCGATCCCGCAACAAATTCTGGAAAATATATCGCGGTTATTCCAGCGGCTGTTTCCACGCCGGAATTCTACGTCCGGGCAGTGGATGCCTCTAATATTTCGCGCACAAGCCCGTTCAATGCACCGAATGGACGGTTCAACGCACAGACCGGCATTGCCGAAGTGCCGAAAAAACATTCGGCGCTTGAATCATTCGTTCTTCATCAGAACTATCCGAATCCGTTTAATCCTGCCACAACCATTGTGTATGATCTTGCAGTGACCGGAAAGGTGACATTGAAAGTATTCGACGTGCTCGGTCGGGAAGTGAGAACACTGGTAAACGCAGTTCAGTCTCCCTCTTCCTATTCTGTATCGTTCAGCGGCGAAGGACTTTCCAGCGGAATGTATTTCTATCAGTTGCGGTATCAACATATTATTGAAACAAAACGCATGATGCTGGTGAAATAGGATAGTGAATCTCTCTTTTCAAACGCCGCTGTGGCTGGTCATCATTTTTACGGTTATTTCGTTTGCGGTATCGTATTTTCTGTACAGACATACCGTTCCGCAAGTATCCGCTCTTCGACGGGCGCTTCTACTCTCTCTGCGCGGTAGTGCTCTCACCCTCATCGTCCTCGCACTTTCTGAACCCGTATTTCGTTTGAATTATGCTGAAGAACGTAAACCGGTGATTGCTCTCCTGGTGGACCAATCACTAAGCATGTCGCAAACGGATGGCGCAGGAAATAAAGCAGAGGTCCTTCAAACAATACTGCAGGGAAATGCCATGCATCGCCTTGCAGATGCGGCAGATGTCAGAATGTTTGCGTTTGCACACGATGTTCGTCCGCTTGTTCCAGAATCGCTTCAATTGAACGGCGGATCAACGGATATTTCCGGCGCACTTCAGACTTCATTGAAAACCATCGAGGGTCTTCAGGGCACGGTGCTGATTTCGGATGGGAATTACAACACCGGTGCGAATCCATTATATGCTGCGGAAAAAAGCCGCACGCCGATTTTCACTGTCGGTGTCGGCGATTCGACGGATCAAAAAGATATCTCTGTCGCAAAACTGCTTACCAATTCGATCGGCTATGTCGATGCAGTGCTTCCGGTGGATGGTTCGGTGAAAGTGTCGGGTATTATGCCCCAAACAGTTACGGTAACGCTGTTGGAGGATGGGAAGAAGATCGATCAGCAGATGATCTCTGTTTCAGCGCCGAATGGTGTCGCCGAATTTCCGGTCCAATTCTCGTATACACCGAAAGAGGATGGAGTGAAAAAAGTTTCACTTACCGTGTCCGGTGTTGAAGGGGAGATTACCGTAAAGAATAACAGCCGCTCCGTCCTTATTAAGATCCTCAAAAACAAAATGAACATCGCCGTTGTCGCAGGTGCAGTAAGTGCCGATGTTTCCGCAGTAATGCAATCACTTCGTTCAGATAAGAATATCGAAGCTCATCTTTTCTATCAGCTGCCAAACAGTGAATTTCGTTCGCCGGATGGAAAAACTGATCTGCAATCTTCCATAATGAAAGCGGATGCGGTGATATTAATCGGTTTCCCCGGTGTTCAAACCTCGTCTCAAACCGTGGACATGGTGGAAGAGGCGGTCACCTCCCGTTCGCTTCCACTGCTATTCATTGCCGGCAGAACAGTGGACCTGCGGAAAGTTCGTTTGATGGAATCAGTGTTTCCGTTCACTGTAGCCGCAGAACGGATCGACGAACAGATGGTGCTGCCGTCAGTTGCGTTGAAAGTGAAAGGGCATCAACTGCTGCAGGGATGGAATTCATCGTGGGATAAATTGCCGCCGCTCTTCTATTCATTGCAAACGTATAATGCAAAACCGGAAGCACAGAATCTTCTCGGGATTACGATGCAGAACGTTGCGTTGACGAATCCTTTGTTCCTCATCCGAAATATCGGACAAATAAAATCTGCAGCAATACTCGGATACGGAATCAATCGATGGAAGGTACTCGCCGGTTCAGCGGAAGAAACTAAAGCATTTTTCGATTCCTGGTTCACTGCGCTTGTCCGCTGGCTTGCTACCCGGGAGCAGGAAAACTATCTTCGCATCGAACCTTCGAAGGAATTTTATTCGCAAGGAGAGAGAGTTGATTTGATGGGACAAGTGTATAACGAAAGTTACCAACCGGTGGACGGGGCAGAAGTAGTGATTTCGCTGCGCTCCCTGCGCACCAACGAGCGGTTTGAAACATCACTTTCTTCACTTGGTTCGGGATTGTACGACGGAACGGTTGAGGGATTGCCGGAAGGGGATTTTGTTTATACTGCAGCGGCACTGCAGGAAGGAGATACGATTGGTACGTCCTCCGGTCGGATCTCCGTCGGCGAACAGTCGATTGAATTTACTGAAACCAAAATGAACAAACCTCTGATGAAACAGTTGGCTGCAGCGTCTGCCGGTGCATATGCCGATGCGTCCGGATGGGATGCGCTGGTGGATGGAATACTCAAACGGGAAGAGATGAAATCCCGCGAACAGCTCCGCACAAGCGAATTCGATCTTTGGAATCTTCCGTCCTATCTGGTGATCGTCATCCTGCTGCTGGCGGTCGAATGGCTCCTGCGAAAACTGAACGGCATGCTGTAAATTTGGGAACACAATACTATGAAACGATCATTTCTGCTGCTTGGATCTCTCTTTGCATTCTTTGGCGTAGCGCTTGGAGCTTTTGGCGCTCACGGGCTTAAACAATTCATCACGCCGGAAGCACTTGCCGTCTTCGAAACTGCGGTTCGGTATCAGATGTACCATGCCTTCGCCATCCTTATCGTTGCATTCTTTGTTGACCAGCATCCGCATATGGCATTAGCAGGGAGATTGTTCGGACTTGGGATTCTCCTCTTCAGCGGCAGTTTGTACGTGCTCGCAGTGACCGGTATCCGTCCGTTTGGCTACATTACACCGTTCGGAGGATTCTGTTTTCTTGCCGGGTGGTGGGTTCTGTTCTATACTGCTTTAAAAATAAAAAAGGAGAACTGAAACTCAGTTCTCCTTTCAGCGAATGTCGTTCTTCACGGCAATACTGCTGATGTAACCTTATTTGCTGGCAAGCATGGAAGAAACATCTGAAGACGAAAATGTATTTAGCACTTTTCCCTGGGCATCCAGAATGTTCATGCCTCCATCGTGATTCTGCACAGCATACGCAAGCACATTCCCCTCGCTGTCTTTCACCACTGATTTCCCTTCTTCTTGAGTGATGACGAATGTTTTACCTGCATAGCTGACTTCAACATTTTTTGTTTCTTTGTTGAATGCAACAGTTGTGCCGTCATCAGATTTGATCGTGGAAGCCATCGGATTGCTGCCGGTCCAGAATTCGATCGAATTCAGGATCACCACATCGATAAAGCCGGCAATACCGTACACCGGAACGACGTAGCAGGCCAGGAACACTAATTCCACCACCCATTTGTTGCCAAGGGAGCCGTTCCAGTTATACACTTTCTTGGTAAGGCTGAACGAACCGTAACAACCAACGGACATCACTGCCATGGAAGCAACGAGAATCAACACAACGATCTTTTTGAATAATTTATTCATGAAAAACTCCTGTAATATTGTAGAGGAATCAGTGGATTAGATTCTGATGCGAGTATACCACAAATTTTAGTTGATGGCAATAGCTTGAACAATATTTTTACAGATAGACAATTTTTCAATTCAATAGTAGGTCGATTCTAAATACGGATAAATTCAGTACTTGCATCTTCCACGAACTTTCCTAACTTTAACCAGACCATGAGCACGATCTTCAAACATCTTACGCCTCCGGACGAAGGACTCTTCTTTTCCCGCAGCGATGCAACTGATCCCCGCATGGGCGATCTGGCTGTCCGCGGCGAAAAGAATTTTACCGATGCGATTACTGTCGGAATCGTTGGTGTTCCGGTGGATGAAGGGGTGAAACGGAATGGAGGCCGAATCGGCGCCAAAGGTGGGCCAGCCGCTATCCGGCAGGAGTTTTATAAACGGACAGCTTTTGTCATTGGAAAGGAAAAATCTCCCGCGACCGTTCCGGTATTCGATTTTGGCGATGTGAAGGTTGGGAAGACACTTGAAGAAACGCATGAAATCCTTTCTGACGTAGTGCATGCGTTGATCACGGCAAACATCACCCCAATTGTTCTCGGCGGCGGCCATGATATTGCCTTTCCAAATTTTCTCGGTTTTTCCCAGGGAAAAAAAAGTGTTGGTGTGATAAATATCGATACGCATCTGGACTACCGGAAACCAAATCCCAAACGGAACAGCAGCACATCATTTCGTCAAATGCTTGATCATCCGGTAAGTCCGTTGAATGCGATGAACCTGGTGGAAGTCGGAATCCAGTCATTCGCAAATTCCAACGAACATTACTCTGAATTGATCGAAAGGGGAGCGACGGTCTTTTCACTTCGGGATGTCCGCGAAGATGGAATCACCAAGATACTGGAACTGGCATATGAATTGTCAACCTCTTCCGCCGACTCACTCTATATTAGTTTTGACCTGGATGCAGTTCATAGTGCTGATGCTCCCGGTGTGAGCGCTCCGATGCCGACCGGTTTAACGCCGGAGGAATTCCTGACGGCAGCGCTTTTTGCGGGGAAACGTCGAAAAACGAAATTGATCGACATTGTTGAAATGAATCCGAAATACGATGTGGATGGAAGGACGGCAAAACTCGCCGCTTTGGCGATGATGTACTTCCTGACAGGAATTGCCAACCGGTAATGAATTTTTGATTTGGTAAAAACAGTAACGCCAGCCTTTCGGCTGGCGTTTTGTTTTAATGACATATGTTATTCTATAACTTCCCCCGTAAAGTAATCATGCCGACATTCGTTACCTGACCGGAGACGACAGAAATATTGGTCAGCGTCGTATCATAGTACAGTGCATCGGCAGAGATCACCGTAAGACTATACGTACCAGGTTTGGCGTACATGATTTTAAAAGAATTGCTTGCTCCTGTCATTGTAGAGAGCGTATCTCCATTGCCGAATGCCGTCACACCAGCGCGCGTATTAATACTTCCCTGAATATAACCCGCAGAGGAAGTTGTTAAAACCCGGATGACCGGTTTTAGCACAAGTCGTCCCGCCGCCATTACCAGGGATTTATACGCGTCAAAATCCAGCACAAGTTTGTATGTCACATTTGCTTGAATTTCTGCGTGGATGTTCAGTTTGATTTCACTGCTCGGCACGAACAATGCGATTTTCACTCCAGCAGCATATACCCAGCAGGAATCTGCAAGCTTCAACCGCATCTGACTATATGTCCCGGCAGAGAGCTGTGCCTGACCCATGACTGCTTCAACGCCGTTCACCAATGAGAGAAGATTGACCGTTTTTGATTCGCTGCTCAAGGTGATCCAGCTGGCCGCAGTAGCGTTGCTTTGAACCGATACTTCTGTTATGACAACGACGATCGAATCGTAATTGGTTGTCGGCGCATCCACCATAGTGACCTGCATTGTGCCTTCTCCTCCGGAAGTCGATGGATTATCGTCCGTTGTGCATCCGCCGACGGCCAAGAGTGCCAGTGAAGCAAGAACGAAAAAATTTTTCATATGTGATTCCTTTCAATTGTTAACGATCGTTCCGGTTATTCCGGACTGTGTGAGTGCAAAGTACGTTATTGACGGCGGTTGCGCAGTGATGTTCTGCATCGGTCTCGTGCATAGTGCCGCGCAAAATTTGCACAGCAAAATATTGTGAGGGTGATGGGTTTTTTGAAATTATTGTAAATTGTACAGCGTTGGAATGCACTTACAACGAAAACAGTGCAGGAAGAATTACCGGAGAAAACCGCCGGCATTGATACGAGTGGGAAAGCGGAACAATTCTTTTGAACCACTTCTCCGCAAAATATTGTATCTTATAGGAGTGGAATCACCGAAACGGAATAGGAGCACAGTATGGCTGAACAACAAACAATCGAATTACGCTGCAGTAAAAATCCTGATGGAAAATATAACGCGAAGACTTTTGTGAATGGAAAAGAGCTGAAAGGAAAGGAATTTATTGTAATCCGCGGCGACCAGTTCTCGTTGGTGCTATTGTACCATCAAGTGAAGAAAAGCTACGCAACCAGCGAAGTGCATATCAAAGGGCTGGACAAAACTTCCGAACAGAACATCCTTCATTCAGAATTATAGTACGTCCTTGCTTTTCATTCTGATGACACTCGAAAATCAGGTATGATCTCAACTGTTTCCGGGCGGATTGTAATTACCGACCAGATCGGATTCGATGTTCAAACGTTTCTTCTTATCTTCTTCATGATAGATGCAGATACAATTTGCATCATACCGCGTAAAGAATTGGTCCTTTATACCGTCGAATTGCTTGCCGAGATTGTCTGTTTGACCGACAAAGATATGTTTGTGTGAAACTTTGTTCATTTCATCGGTAGACCGGTGGGTAATTACGTATACTGCTGCAACCTGTTGGAATAATGTCGTCATCGGATGGATGGCGAACGAATATTTCTTTCCTGACTCTCCTCGAAACGCTATTTGTGCCATGGTACTCTCCTCTATCTATAGAGTATCGTCATAATTGCCTCTAAATCCTAGGATTTCATGATTATATTCCATTAATCTGTACGCACGAAACCCGAATCGTACTGACTTCGGGTTTGTGAGGAGGAAGAGAGAAGAAAAGGGTTACCGTGTGTTTTCACTCAGCAACTGCTTCTGCAGCCGTTCCGATGTTGCGCGGAAAAAACTTTCATCATTTGCCGTAACGATGGCATGTTCATTGGAATACCACTCAGGATTTTCACAGACCGACAAGACTACATATGCTTTGTAACGCATAGTGCCGGATGGATGCGATGTTCTGATCTCGTCGATTGTTTCTACCAAGCTCGAAACATCTGCACCAGGATAGCGCATTTTCAGTAAAGCGGTAATACGAAGGGCGGATACAATTACGCCGGCATTCTCCGAATGTAAAGCAGAGTATAAATTCTTGGATGCAAAAAGGATCAATTTCTCTTCTGTGTTGAACTTTCTTGCGGGTTCTGTTGCGGCTGCGAAATGGACGGCGAACATTGCAATTGCGGCGATTACTGCTATTCTCGTTTTCATGACATCCTCCTATGGATTTGTTGTTTTCGAACTGCGCTGATGTGTCGAATTGAACGGAGGAAAGGATGAGAAAGATGTGTTTGCCGGGTCAGCGGGTGTAAAAAAATGTCACGTCTGTAAGACAAAAAAAAATCAAAGAAAAAAAAGAGCTGTCTTCGCAACAGCTCTTTTTAATCGAGAGTATATTGAATGATTATCCTTCGGCCTTCGAGACAACCTGATCGATCTTTTTGTGAACCGGATCGACGGTTTGCAGATACCGATAGACTGCTTTCAATTCCAAATCGGTCATGTTCTTAAAAGCGCCCCATGGCATTGGTGTTCCTGCAATTTGCACCCCCTGACGAAATCGATGGATGAAAACATCCTCTGTCCATGGGAAGATTTTTCCAGTTTCAGGATCGGGAGTCAGATTCGGGGTGGTGAAGATAAGTTCCGGTTTTTCTTCTGAGGGCATCTGGAAGCCACCGGAAAATGGTTCGCCGATGAATGCGCCCGTCATCATATTTCTTTCGGTATGGCAGCCGACGCAATTGGCAACGGAATGTGCAATATATTTTCCGTACGCCGATGTAGAATCGATTTGGGTCTCTTTCGGCGGTTCTCCTGTTGGACCGACCGGTTTGATGAGAAATGAAACTACCGCTTTGCCGAGGAAGTTTATTTCGCGAGGGACAATGGCATTATGTACCGGAGGAAGTGTGCGCAAATAGGAAATAATTGCGGTGAGATCTTCATCGCTCAGATCATGAAACGGCATGAAGTCGAAGACGGCTTTCCCGTCTGGGAAGACGCCATAGCGCAGTATGCGGGCAATTTCTTTGTCGCTCAGATTCCCGATACCCGTTTCTTTGTCCGATGTAATGTTCCCCGTGCGGACGACGCCGAACGGAAGGTTGAATTCAAAGCCACCTTTCAATTCCACTCGTTCTCCATTGAGTGCCAGCGAAATATCCTCTTTCGCGAAATGACAGCCGCTGCAATGGGCAGGACCATTGGCAAGATGCTTGCCGCGCGCAATGACACTGCTGTCGCTGCTTGCCGAGATGTTTGGATACGGTGCTTCAAAAGATCTATTTTGTAGCATGAACACTGCGGCGACTAACAGTATGAGAGCACTCCCTAACACAATTCCCGCCCACATTATTATTTTTCGGAGCTTGTTCATGGGTCAACCTTTCAACGATGTGGATAATAATATCGAGCAATATACTAGCCGAAAATGAAATCTTCAAGACCGTTTTGTCCGTTTTTTTGTTCTTAAGAAGAATTCACATACATTTGTTCAACGGAAAAATTCACCTCAACGACGAAAACCACCGGTATGACGCGGGAACGATTTGAACAAATAGCACAAGATGCATTCGACTTATTGCCGGAAGATTTCCGTGATAGGATAGATAATGTGCAGATTGTTGTGGAAGATTATCCCTCCGATGATGCGATCGGTAAAGCAAAGACAGACCGATTTTCTTTATTAGGATTGTATCAGGGTATTCCGCTGCCGCATCGAGGACAATGGTATGGTATGAGTGCTACGGTGCCGGACAAGATATCACTCTATCAAAAGAATATCGAATCTGTTTGCAGGGATGAAGAAGAGATGGAGCTGAGAATTCGCGAAGTGCTCTTTCATGAACTCGGTCACTATTTCGGAATGAATGAAGCGCAGGTGCGCAGTGCAATGAAGAGGTTTCTGTAAATATATATCATAGTTATAGGACACCTTAAAGGTGTCCTATAACTATATTTCTTCTTTTTACCGAACGATCAACTGATCGACTGAATATTTTCCCGCCCCTTACACCAGTAATGCAAATGCAAGACCGATCACCAGAAGATGGTATTCATATCCCTCGCCGGATTGTGCACCGAACCAGTTCATAAAAAAACCATTTTGAAAATGCGAGGTCATAATAATACCGATCATCAGGCCAATGAAGCCGAGTGCGATGAACCGGGTACCCAAGCCTGCGATCAACATCAGTGAACCGACGAATTCAAGAAGGATTACAGAAAGGCCGACGATGTACGGCAGTTTTGCAGTACCGGTGAAGAATCCCATTGTACCGGTGAAGCCGTAACCGCCGAACCAGCCGAGCATTTTTTGTGCGCCGTGCGGAAAGATGATGAATCCAATAGTCGCCCGGAGGATCAGTCCGACGATATCATTGTTGGTGGAAAAAAGTGTTGTTAGCATAGCTGGCTCCTGTTAAAATGTTTGATGATGTTTTTTCTAAACTCATACAAACATAACAAGAATCAATGGGAGAGCGTGATGAAGAAGATCAAGAAATTCTATTGATGTAGGTCAATGAAATGAGTTAATGTAATTTAAAGTTTTCATTGCGCGTAGTCCCGATTTTTGGGACGACGAATTTCCGCTTTTTAAATCTCGTGCAAGGCGGAATCCATAAGCGGGACAATCACCTCATAATTTAGAGATTGCTTCGCCCCGACGAAAAACATCGGGACTCGCAATGACAGGGTTTTGCAATGATAACGTAAGCACGAATTGAAGAACTATTTCTTCTTTGCGAGTTGTTTTCTCATGCGGCTGAGGAATTCCGGTGTGACGCCGAGATAAGAGGCGATGTGGCGGAGAGGGATCCGCTGTTCAAATGATGGATACTTAGAACGGAGATCAAGATACCGTTCCTGCGCGCTGCCGGTGAGATGGGAAAGAACGCGGCGCTGATGTGCAATATGCGCATTACTGAGCAGGATGCGGAAGAAGCGCTCGAACTTCGGTACCTTTTCCAACAAGATATCAAAATCGTTCCGTTCAATCTGGAACAGTTCTGAATCTTCCATTGCCTCTATGGTAAGTGTTGCGGGTTGTCCGCTGAAGAAACTTCCCATGTCGCCGATCCACCAACCTTCCAGGGCAAACTGAACGATTCGTTCATGTCCTTGTTCATCCACGTAATATGCGCGAAGACATCCTTTGGTGACGAACTGTTCGAACCGCGACACATCTCCCGTCTGCAGCAAATACTGACGTTTCCGGAGTTTCTTCACACGAAGCTGTGAACAGAAGTATTTTTTTTCTTCCGCTGTGAGCAAAATATGCTTTGCCACATTGGCAAGGATTGAATTGTACGGAGAGAGGGATGATTTCATAATTCTAACACAATATACTATTCAGAGAGACGGAGACGCAAGGAGTAATCATAGAATCTGGACGGAAGGGATTTTTTATTGCCAAGAGGTGTGAAAGAATTGTCACCGGATGCCGAAATCATTTTTTGTGATAACAGGCAATTTAATTTTTGTTTGAAATTTTGTAGATTAACGGCGCTGTAAAAATTGACAATTTCAATCACAATAAAGGAAATTTTTTGATGAAAACATTCTGTACAGTGTTTCTGCTGTTTTGGGTTTTAATGAACTCAAACACGAATGCGCAAAATCTTGATTTTGAAAGTTGGACGGACGGTAATCCGACCGGCTGGTTTGCCAACAATGTTCCACCCGCGTATTCCACCATAACGCAGTCAGCTATCGCTCATTCTGGAACATCGGCAGCAAAAGGGACAGTGATCGACTATATGTCGTTTGTCACGCAGCCGATTCTGCAATCCGGCGAAGATGCAGGAGGATTTGCCTTTTCACAACGCCCGACTTCTGTCTCAGTGTATTATCAATTCTTTCCGGCGGCGTCCAGCGGAGACCGGTTTGGATTGAATGTGGTATTGTATAAAGGTGGAGTAGAAGGGACATCAGTGGCTGTTGCCGCAGTAGCTCCCTCTACAGCCGTATCGTCGTACACACTGTTGACAGCTCCTTTCAACTATACTACCAACGATACACCCGACACATGTGTAGTGCAGATACAAATCATCGGGCCGGGTACGGGGGATCAGGCAATGCCGCATGTCGACAGTTATTTTCTGGTGGACGAAGTCTCCTTCTCGGGACCGACCGCAGTGACACGATCCGATATGCAGCCGGAGCAGTTTGGACTGGAACAGAATTTTCCGAATCCGTTCAATCCATCCACACGCATCAGTTATTCGCTGGGTGAAGCATCGCATGTTGACTTGAAAGTGTACGATTTGCTAGGAAATGAAGTTGCCGCTTTGGTAAACGGCCAGAAGGAGGCGGGTGTGCATATCGCATCGTTCGATGGAAAGAATCTTTCCAGCGGAATGTATTTTTACACGCTGCGGACAAAGAATTTCACAGAAACAAAGCGGATGATGTTGATCAAATAATGCATAACAGAATTTTAAATAACACAAAAGGCGGATTACACTCCGCCTTTTTCATTTTCTGTGATCACCGAAAAAAAGATCACTGCACCACGCTTGAACTTCGCCGCATCTGTTTCAATGCACGTAATCCCACCAGCTTTCTCTGTTCTTCATCCCACAGACGCAGCAGCAGAAAACGGAAGCTGGAGAACAAGGTGATCGGTTTCACCGATTGAAAGATCGGCACTTCCTTTTGCACTTTGGGGAGCCGGTAGTTTGGTATGCGCGGACTTAAATGGTGGATGTGATGGAAGCCGATATTGCCGCTGAAAAACTGCAGTACTTTTGGAAGTTTATAGTATGAACTACCCTTCAATGCGGAATCGAAGAAATCCCATTCATGATGATGCTCCCAGTATGTTTCGTCGAACTGATGCTGTACGTAAAAGAGCCAGAGACCGGCCATGCCGGCGAGCCACAAGGTGGGGAGCATGATCGCAACGAATGTGCCGAACCCGATAAAATAACTAATACCACCAATGATGAGAATAAGCGCTGCAGTTGTGGCGTGAACGCTCCTTCGTTCACGGGGTCCGGATTCCGGCGAAGGGAAGCGGTGCGCAAGAATGAACATGGCCAGCGGCCCGATGACCAGCATGGCAAACGGATTGCGATACGTACGATACCACAGCCGACGGTACCACGGCAATGCAAGATATTCTTTTACTGTTAGCATCCACACATCGCCGGTGCCGCGGTGATCCAGATCGCTACCGGTGGCGTGATGGATATTGTGGCTGTGCCGCCATTCATGATACGGCGTGAACGTCAGAAGTCCGCTGATGATACCGACGATATCGTTTGCCCGCTGGGAATGGAAGAATGAACCATGCGTGCAATCGTGGAAAATGATGAATGTCCGCACTTGGAATCCCGCCGCCGGAATAGCGAGCGCCAGCGTCAGCCAGTAAGAGTAGTCCAGGCTGAAATACATCGCTGCGAGCAACAGGAAAAATGGCACAAATGAATTCACCATCTGCCAAATACTTTTACCGAGATCAGAACGCTGATATTTGGCGATCATGGACCGCCAGGATTCCGGAAGAGATTCGTTCGAGGATTGCTGCGTCATACGGCGCTCCTTTTTTTAATTTTGTATTGTGAGGCGCCGGAGAAAAATTGTGAGGAGAGATCGTCTCTGTTCTATTATGAGAAGATAGGGTATTGGAACGAAAGACACAAACAGAGGTGCATGTTGAATTGTTCGCAGAAAGCGAACGGTTTAATTAAAATCAACGTGACTGTCACCTAAAAGGAGACGGTCACGAGAGAAATGATTTGTTGTAGCTTAATGTGTATAGTTGTAGGACACCTTTTAGGTGTCCTACAACTATTATAGTCTTTACGCGACGGTAATAACAACATTTCCTGTTTTCTCACCCGTTTCAACATACCGGAACGCCTCGGCAGTTTGTTCCAACGGATAACGCCGATCGATTACCGGATGTAATTTTCCCGCCTCCATCAGTTCTTTAAAAAAGAGGAGATCTTCTTTTGAATTTTTTGGCAGAGGAAAAATCACTTTCTTGCCACCCGGCATGCTGCCGAAGAGCAACGTCCATATCGCAAAAAAAGGATTTTGCACTGACGGGCCGAGATCGGTGGAGCAATAGATTCCTCCCGGCTTCAGCAAATGCTTGCAGGCTCCGAACGAAATTTTTCCGACCGCATCAAAAATAAAATCATAGTCCCGGTTGATCTTCGTATAATCTTCTTTCAGATAATCGATCACCTCATCGGCTCCGAGGGATTTCACCAATTCCATATTTTTGGTATTGCCGACTGCTGTAACGAATGCACCCAACGATTTTACCAACTGGACTGCGGCAGAACCGATGGCGCCGGTTGCGCCATAGATGAGCACTGTCTGGCCGTTCCGCACCTCCGCCGCTTTAATGTCGTGCCATGCGTAATGCATCGCTTCGGAACAGGGAGCAACCTCTTCGTACGTCATCTTCGCCGGCATGAGGGCGATTGGGCCGTTCTCGCGAGCAGCAATGTATTCTGCATGGGTACCGAATGTTTCACCGCTGAACCCGAACACCCGGTCGCCGACGGTGAATGTTTTTACTTCGTTGCCGACCGCTTCAACATCACCGGCGAATTCGTTGCCGAGAATTATGTTCTTCGGTTTCGTCAATCCGCTGAAGAACCGGACGATGAACGGCTGAGCCCGTAAAAAGCCGCAGTCCGTTCGGTTGACCGTCGTCGCACGGATTTTGACCAGCACTTCATTTGCTTTCGGGACTGGTTTATTCACATCGGCAAGGTGAAGAACGTCCGGGGATCCGTATTGGGTGTAGATGATGGCTTTCATTGGAGTTCCAATTGTGAGATGGTATAGGCAGGGTGTTACTTTTTTCCGGGAAAAGCAACTACTATAAAGTAACGAGTAGGACTTTATATGCTTGAGAAATAATTAGGCAAGAATATTACGTAAAAGCTAACTGTGGGGAAGCGATTTTTGTATAATCTCTTTCGGATATTGATCCGTTCGGTTGAAGCGAAGGGTTCATTTCCAATTCACCAATTATTTCCATCTATCTCTGTTCTGCATTGATGATGACACTGCCGTTGTATGAACGCAGGAACAGATAATATCTTTCCTTTTCCACCCTACCCAAACATTTCGTATATTACTTCGCAATTGTATCGATTCCCCGTTAGCGACCGGAAATGTTGCACAGCCGCGCGGGGAATAGTGTTTTTTTGGCCCTTCGACTCATCCCGATTAAAGAACAAATCGGGATTCGCTCAGGGTGACTATTATTTTTGCTGTTGATTACATCGTCCCTTTGGCGCGGGGCTCGCAATAAAACCTAATACTCTTAACTCACAACTTAGAACTGAAAACTTTTAATGCTTTCAATTAACAATCTTACCGTAAACTTCGGCGAACGCTATCTGTTCGACGATATCTCGTTCACCATCAACCCGCACGATCGAATCGGTCTGGTGGGAAGCAACGGCGCCGGCAAATCGACGCTGATGAAGATCATCGCGGGAATCAATCCACCAATGGAGGGGAGCGTCAGCAAAGCGCGCTTCGTCTCGGTCGGCTACTTGCCGCAGGACGCGGTGGTGGATTCGGATGCGACACTCTATAAAGAGGTGGAATCTGCATTTGAAGATGTGCTGATGATCGAACAGGAGCTGAACGAAGCGTACGAAAAGCTTGCGGTGACGGATCATACCTCCGAAGAGTATCTGGAACTGATGGAGATCATCAGTGAACTGCAGCATAAGCAGGAAGATGCCGATGCGTTCCGTCTGAAATCGAAGATCGAAACAGTGCTGATGGGTTTGGGATTCTCCATGGAAGATATGGAGAAGAATGTCCGCGCCTTCAGTGGAGGATGGCAGATGCGTATTGCACTTGCTAAACTTTTGCTGTTGGAGCCTTCCGTGCTGCTGCTGGACGAACCAACGAACCATCTTGATATTGAATCATTGCAATGGCTGGAAGATTACCTGCGCAATTACAACGGTGCCATCATGCTTATTTCGCATGACCGTGCCTTCCTTGATTCGCTTACGAAAAAAACCTGCGCACTATCGCTCGGCAATATGGAAATCTATTCCGGAAATTATTCCTTCTACGAAAAGGAACGGGTTTTCCGCAAAGAGTTGATGATGAATGCGAAGAAGAATCAGGAATCGCAGTTGAAACAGACGCAGGAGTTTATCGACCGGTTCCGCTACAAAGCGAGCAAGGCACGTCAGGTACAAAGCCGTGTAAAACAGTTGGAAAAAGTGGAACTGATTGAGATCGAAGATGAAGAGGATGAGATTCATTTCCATTTTCCGGCGGCGCAGTCCAGCGGACGCGTGGTGATGGAGTTGAAAAACATCCATAAAGAATACCCTTCGCCGGAGGGAGTGCATGTGGTGTATGAAGATCTCACGTATACCATCGAGCGCGGAGACCGGATTGCGATTGTCGGTGTGAACGGTGCGGGAAAGTCGACCATCTCAAAAATTGCTGCTGGGGTGGAACCGTACCAATCGGGCGAACGGATCGAAGGATACAACACGATCGTTTCGTACTTCGCGCAGCATCAGGCGGATGAGTTGAATCCAAATAAAGAAGTATTGCAAACGGTTGATGAAGTGGCCGAAGGGGAGATTCGCACGCGGCTTCGTTCTATCCTCGGATCGTTCCTGTTTAAGGGGGACGATGTTTTCAAAAAAGTGAAAGTGCTTTCCGGCGGCGAAAAGAGCCGACTGGCATTGGCAAAAATGCTGTTGGCGCCGGCAAACTTCCTGATCATGGACGAACCGACGAACCATCTGGACATGCGTTCCAAAAAAGTGCTGCAGGAAGCATTAAAAGAGTTTGACGGTACGTATCTGATTGTTTCGCATGACCGTGCATTTTTAGATACCATTGTGAACAAAGTGCTGGAGATTTCACCCAGCGGGATTGTGAAAACATACCTCGGCAATGTGAGTGATTATATCGCGAAAAAGAAGGTTGAGAAAAAACAATTGTCAATTGACAGTGGACAATTGAAAATGGAAAAGCGGAATGCGGAAAAAGGGGCAGAAAAAGTAAAAGCAGGAGAAGGTGAAAAGGGAAAAGGGAGAGGAGAGGCGGAGCATCCCAAGAAGAATCTGCATCAATTGAAAAAGAAACTGGAAGAGGTGGAAAAGTCCATTGCGACAGTGGAAGAGCAGAAAGCAGCGTTGGAAAAGAAAATGTCGAGCGACGAGTTTGTGAAATATCCACTGAAGGCAAAAACTATTTCTGCCGAGTATGATGGTGTGACGAAGAAGTTGAATGCGTTAATGGAGGAGTGGGAGAAGCTCTCGTCAGAAATTGGATAAATTGATAATGGATAATGAAAAACAAAAAGTTGGAATGGGCAATTATCAATTATCCATTCTCCATTATCAATTAATGTAATGTTTTCCACTAAAAAAATATCTGCTCTCGGCTGGATGCTCTTCAGCGCATTCTGTTTTGCGTTGATGGGGGCGTTTACTCACGCGTTAAAAGATACCTTCGACTGGCGCATTACCGGATTCGCGCGTGCGTTTATCAATTTCATCTTCGTGTTGATCCTGGCGTATTGGACAAAAAAGCCGCTGGTCTTTTTCAAAGTCCCTTCATCCTTGTGGTGGAGAAGTGTTGTCGGTTCGCTTTCTATTCTCTGCACATTCTACGTTTTTGCGAATCTACCTCTGGCGGAAGCGACATCACTGGTAAATCTTGTTCCAATCTGGATGGCGCTGATTATTGCCTTTGTTGCGAACAAACCGATTCACCGTTCAATTCTTATTTCTATTTTAAGCGGTATTGCGGGAGTCTATTTTATTCAGCAGCCGCATTTTGATCAGGGAAGTTATGCTATCGTTGTCGGAATCGTTCAGGCGTTGTTTGCGGCGATTGCTGTCTATAATCTTCATCTTACAAAAGGACTTCATCCCACAACCGTTGTTGCACATTTTACCGGTGTGGCAAGTATTATCACCTTCGTTGTTTTGATTCCGTCGCTGCCGCATCTGTTTGATGGAGGGAAATACACACTGCCGGTGATCGGCGAACTGTTGGGGATCGGATTGACGGGGACTGCGGCACAGCTGGCCATGACCCGCGCGTATATGCTCGGCAATCCTGCGCAGAATTCCACTGTTGGTCTGGCGCAAGTGGCATTTGCAACAGTATTCGATATCGTTATCTGGGACCGGTCGTTCAGTTTGGAAACAGTCATTGGAATTTTACTGATCACCGTTCCAACAACATTCTTTGTAGCAAGAATTCAGTTACGGAATAGAACGCAAACTATTTAAACACATAGGTACAGAGAACACATAGCAGTGTTCCCTATGTGTCTATGTGTTTCAAACATCTATGAACAATACTTTCTATAACAGTTTCGATACGCAATGCCGCGAGGATGAGCGGAAGAATGATTACCGCACTCCATTCGAGCAGGATCGGGACCGGATTATTCACACAGCGAGTTTCCGGCGGTTGCAAGCGAAGACACAAGTGTTTTTATCGGGAGAGTATGATTTTTACCGGACACGGCTGACACATTCGTTGGAAGTTGCGCAAATCGGTCGTGCAATTTGTTCGTACTTGCAAAGAAAGAGTTCATTCTTTTCCGACACATTTTACATTGATCCGCATCTGGTCGAAGCAATCTGTCTTTCGCACGATCTTGGCCATCCGCCGTTCGGCCACGCCGGCGAGCGGACGCTCCATGCCGTGATGAAACAGTTTGGCGGATTCGAAGGAAATGCACAAACACTTCGTCTGCTGACAGAAACAGTGTATTCGGACAAGGTTTCCAGAAAAGGAATGAATCCCACCCGTTCATTTTTGGACGGCGTGTTGAAATACAAAACACTTTTCGGCGAACTGGAAAATCCGAAGAACCATTTCATCTATAATGAGCAAAAACAGTTTCTCGATTTTGTGTTTGATGGAACAGATATTACGAAAGCGTTCAAAGCGGGGAAAGCGCGGGACAATTTCCGCAGTATCGAATGTCAGATTATGGATTGGTCGGACGATGTGGCGTATTCGTTAAACGATGTTGCGGATGGCATTCACTCAGGATTCATCACACAGCAAAAGATCGAACGCTGGGCCGAATCGCAGCAACTGGACGAAGAACTGCAATTGAGTCTGAAAAAACTGTTTGATGCCATGAAAGAGGGACGTGTTGAACGTTCACTTTCCAGCAAGATCGGAAAATATATTGAATCCTGCAGTGTGGCGGAAACAACGAATGTTATGAGCGGCAAAACGAACCGTTATCGTTTCAATCTGGTCATAGATGAAAAAGCGCGGAAAGAGTCGCAGATGTTCAAAAAAATGTCGCTCGATCTTGTCTTCCTTTCTCCGCAGCTGCATCAACTGGAAAAGAAAGGGGATTATCTGCTGAAACGGATTTTCGATACATTCGCGGATAATTATATGGAGAAAGAAAAATTCGAATTGAATCTGCTGCCGAAGTATGTGGAACAGAATTTCAAGAACGCATCGGATACGAATCACCGTGCCCGCTTGTTGTGCGACTATATTGCCGGTATGACGGATGGATTTGCGATCAGAACGTATAAACGGTTGTTCGATCCAGAATTTGGTTCCATGGTTGATCTTATTTAAAAGCATTTGTTAGTCATCAGTTTTCAGTTAACAGTATTCAGTGCATATTCAAAATTCAACATTTAGCATTCATCATTTATAGTTAGGAACTGTTTTGAACATTAAGAAAGACGATATTATCGAAGTAACAATTGAATCCACCGGATTTGAAGGGAAGAGCGTTGCCCGCGTTGAGGGATTCGTCGTCTTTGTTGAAGGGGCGATCGCCGGAGATGTGGTGAAGGCGAAAGTGTATAAAACCAAAAAGAAATATGCAGAAGCAAAGCTGGTGGAAGTGGTGACACCCTCGCCAAAACGCACTCCGGCCCGCTGCAGTTATTTCGGCATCTGCGGCGGCTGCAAATGGCAGCATGTGGAGTATGCAACGCAGCTGGAATACAAACAGCAGCATGTAAACGATGCACTGGAACATATCGGCGGTTTGAAGGATTTAAATGTGTTACCCATTGTCGGATCGGACAATCTGTTTTTTTATCGCAACAAGCTGGAGTTTTCGTTTGCTGATAAACCGTGGCTGACGCAGAAAGACATCGACGACCTGCAGGTGCGTGAAGGGATCGCAAACAATTTTGCAGTTGGTTTTCACGTTCCTCAGCGGTGGGATAAAGTGTTGAACATCGACGAGTGTTTTCTCCAGTCCGAACTGAGCACCGGCATTTTGAATGCTGTCCGCTCTTTCGCACTGACAAACAATATTCCTGCCTATGCTCCCGATTCCGAAACCGGCTATTTCCGCAATCTGGTCATCCGCGAAGGGAAGAACACCGGTGATGTGATGGTGAATCTTGTCACGTTCGAGGATTCACCTGAAGTGATGGAAAAACTCAGCAATGAACTTCAAAAACAGTTTCCTGAGATCACGACCATTATCAACAACGTTACCAAACGAAAATCGCAGGTTGCCGTCGGCGAGTATGAAAAGATCTATTTTGGCGATGGATTAATACATGACAAACTCGGAAAATATCTTTTTCAAATCTCCGCCAACTCATTCTTCCAGACCAATACGAAACAAGCGGAGAAGTTATATTCTATCGCGCAAGAGTTTGCAGAATTTAAAAAGACAGATGTGGTGTACGATCTCTATTGCGGCACCGGCAGTATCGGCATCTATATTTCGGATTCGGTCCAGGAAGTGATCGGCATCGAGCTGGTGGAGAGCTCCATCCAAAACGCACGAAAGAATGCGGAACTGAACGGTATTACTAACTGCGAGTTCATTGCTGGAGACTTAAAAGATTTAATGACGAAGGATGTGGAGTGGCGTTCCCGTTATGCACATCCGAATGTGATCATTGTCGATCCGCCACGGAGCGGCATGCATCCCAAAGCGGTGGAAGAGTTAGGGAAGATGCAGGTCCCTACCATCGTCTACGTTAGCTGCAATCCTGCCACCCTTGCGCGCGATCTGCAAATGTTGGTAAAGGACGGTTACACGGTGGAGAAAATCCAGCCGGTAGATATGTTTCCGCACACCTATCATATTGAATGTGTGGCAAAACTGGTGTTGAAGTCATAACGCGATAGATCAACACACTCTGCTTCTTCGAACGTCATTGCAGCTTCCGATGCGTCGTTGTGCACACGCGTGTTCAGCGGTGGTGTTCATCGGGTAGTTGCAAATGCATTTTTACTTTTCATTACATTCCTCTTCCATCCCCGAAAACCAAACTATAACATCGCCCCCATATAGCAATGCAATTTCATTGAATCAGAAAAAATACTTTTCTATTGTTCAGAAAAGTTTTACACCCTCGCGCGATGCTTTTCCGAAATTGGCCAGAATACGGTTCTCACAATTTTCCCAAAACGCGGCATGTCCAAAAAACAGTTATTTCGTTTCCATCCTCAGCGCATGAATACAGCGATTCAGCAAGCAGTCGCCGGTCTAATATTGTTGTGCTTACTTTTGGGAACAATCGGCGGATATCTCTTTCTTCAACTGCAGTCTGACAATAGACCGCTCTCCGTTGGCGAGACGATTCCGTCGGTGAAACTGTCGGCATTCAATGGTGAGGAGAGGAATCTTGATTCATTAATTCGAATGAACACAGCGTTGATCTTCTTTACAACGACCTGCATGTACTGTTTGGAAGAATTGAGGTCATGGAAATCGTTATTCCCGGAGTTTAAAGATACTGTGCAATTGATTGCAGTTTCTTTAAGCAGAAAGCAGGAAACAGTGCAGTTCGCAGCAACGGAACATCTTCCGTACCCCGTTTACATTGATGAGTCAGTTGAAGTGAGGAGGGCATTTCATGTGACGTCGGTTCCCATGATATACATGATCGACACGCTAAAACGAGTACAATCATTTGCAGCGGGGAAGAGGAGCGAAAAACAGTTGCGCCTACTGGTTGATCAATTGTGTCGGAAGAATCCCTGACCTTCATGCAAAAAAAGAAACATATTCTGACGATCATGAGTGTTGCACTTTCCGGAGCGGTCCTGTTCTTGCTGTTGCTGACGGGAATATTTATTCACACACCCGCAGCGGGCAAAAAGATAGAGGCCATGCTCATGAATGCGGAATATCTCGGACCGGAAGGAGTTGTTTTTCAAAAACATTCCAACGATTGCGGTCTGAGTGCATTACAGATGGTTTTCAATCACTATGAAATACCGTCAACAGTCGAAGCATTGGAGCAGACGATTACCCTTTCTCCAAACGGTGCTTCGATGCTAGTTTTAAAAGAAACAGCGGAAAAGAAAGGATTGCACGTCCGGGGATGGAGATTGACAGTGAACGATCTGCTGGCGAAACCATTTCCGGCAATTCTCTTTATTAAAGGAAATCATTTTATCGTTGTGGACAGTGTCCGTCACGAGGAATTGTTTCTGCGGGATCCGGCGCTTGGAAGAATAAAAATGCCCGTGGAACAGTTGCCGAAGATTTGGGGGGGCGAGACGCTGATTCTGACGAAGGAATAAACCATCCTTGCTCACCGCTCTATGGTTCATCGACGAGAATTGTATATTCGGTTTGGGCGCCGGAGATCCGATTTGACGTAGTGGGACATAGACAGCCCACGGTGGGCGGGAATTAATTCACTGATGAAAACAAAAATAAAAACAGGAGGTTATTATGAAAACTCTATTGCGCGGAAGCATGGCATTCTTGGTGATCGTTAGTTTGGTTTTGCCGATGGTGCCAGCGGTTGTAAATTCAGATCCGTTGACGGACGATGCGATGAGTCTTGTGTATGGAGGACAAGAAGCGTTGGATTGTGGTAAGATTGCCTTGCTGATGGAAGGACTCTGCTATGCTGCGGGAGGTGGATGGTTAGCATGTGCGATCGTTACCGCAGGCGCCTATTTGGGATGCCTCGCGGCGAATGCTCTGGTTGCGGAATAATTGAAAAAACACTTTGGGTAGATTTTTACCCAAAGTGTTTTTCTCTTTGAAAGGGATAAAGATATGACAAAAATAATAGTACTAATCGTAGCATCGCTGTTCCAAACAGTTTTCAGCCAGATATTGGAAAAACCCATTTTTGAATTTGAACGCTATTCATGGGGCGAACATTTTCATGTCGTCAAAAAAAACCTTAAGAATAAATCGTTTATCAATATAGATCCGTCCCGGAGCGTGCTAAAACCAAATAAACCATCTGCGTCTATAGATCTTGCGTATGCAGAAACAATTTGCGGTCAAAACATGTCCATAGGATTAACATTCTCTGCTGCAGACAGCGCACTGGAATTAGTTTCATTGTATTTTTTGGGAATTGATCCTGAATCCAAAGGAAGGTATCAAGACAACAATAAAAGAATTGAATCATTGATGACTTTTTTTTCCAATTTGTATGGTCCGCTCTTTAAAGAAAAATCTATTCCCTTTGTCGGGGAAATCCGAATTTGGAATATGAAAGAAACAGATATTCAATTATTGAATTTATCGAATGCAGAAAGTTTAATTATTCAATATTCGCCAAAATAATATATTTCATTTCAATCAGTAAAAAGAATGTTGCCTATACTATGTCGTTCGTCCGGACAGAAACACTTTTTCGTTTGTTGAAACTTATGGTCTTCCGGCCAGAGTCTTTCATGGCCGATCTCAATTATACGTTGCCGGCTTTCCCGTTGGTGGTATCGATATCAGTTCAATGCATTATTGTTTCTCTACCTGCCATAATGAACAGATTATCTTTCTCTTGGGTGCTTGTCATCGGAGTTCCTCTGCTGGTAATCACGATGATGCTCACAAAGTACACAGTTGCGGCCGTATTCCTATACTTGATATTTCGGATACTCTCTTTGCAGAATACATCAATCTCCTTCCGTCGTTGTTTTATGCATTCTTTGTTCCTTCAAATGGTCCTTCTTTTCGGAAAAGTGTGTGCTGCCGTTGTGGGACTGTCTTTAATGATCATCAATGGAGATTCTGCCTTTGAGATCATATCATTCATTAATGCGGGATCTTTAATTAGAACGATCTCTTCAGTGCGGTTCGAAATACTTTTTCATTTTGATATATTCTCTCTCGTATATGTGTATACATACGCGGCAACTCTACAGGGTATAATCTTTGAGAAAGTGTGGGTGCTAATGGCAATTTCTTCTACGAGCTGGGCTATTCTTTATATGGTTCAACGAAACATTATGTCGCTTATTACCCTAAATATGTAAATAAGCGAATTGATAAATGTATGCAAAAAACATTGGTTACTATTGCAAGAGTATCAATTGCTGTTTTGTTCATCACCTCTGGTATTCTGAAGACTTTTTCCTTTCCGCAATTCGTTTCTACCATTCACCAAAGCATCTTGGTCTCCCCTCGATTTGCCATCTTTCTAGGCACAGGTGTTGTTCTGTTGGAAATAGTTTGCGGGATTATGTTTCTAATGAGTTTGCACGCGAAACATGTTACCCAAATACTAATAGTTTTAAACGCCATGTTTACTGTGGTAATTATAGGAAATGTCATTCGTGACAATAATATAGCATGTTCTTGTTTTGGGGAATCATTTTCTAGTGTAATGTCTTGGCATTCGGTTATGCGCAATATTATATTGTTGGTCATATTGCTCTGGCTTCGAATACAATACCAATCACCCACAACAGAAAACTCAAATTAAACCTGTATCCTGATAAAGAGATGTTTAATTGGATATTTATATACGCAGTGATTATTTGTTTTTTGATGCCGCATGCGATTGCACAAAACAACACCTTCCTTCTATCTGGCACAGTGACCGATTCGAAAAACGTCCCTCTTCCTTCGGCTACCATCCGTATTGCCGGTTCAATGATGGGAACTGTTTGTGACAGAGAAGGAAATTACCATCTGAGTGTTACCGTAGGATCATATAAAATTATCTTCAGCTATATCGGATATGAACCTGTCACACTGCATATTACCATCTCTTCCGATACGACAATCACTGTCCATCTTAAGCAAACCGAAATACGCATGCAGGAGATCGTCGTCGTTGGTGAAGATCCGGCACTGTCGATCATCCGCGATGCACTGGATAGAAAAAAACGACAACAAAAACTCATTCAAACATACAAAGCCCGTGTCTATACGAAGGACACGTTCGGAACGGATACGGCGCTGGGACTTATCTCCGAAGCATATTCGGACCTGTACTGGCAAAAGAACGATTCTACCAGAGAGGTGGTGGTCTACCGACGGCAAAGCAGTAATTTGCCAAAGGAATTTCAATTTGCTCTTGTCAGAAATTTCGTCAATTTTTATGACGATTCTATCCGTCACTGGGGATACACATTTATTTCGCCGCTGGCAGATTCCACATTCCGGTACTATGATTTTATCCTGAGACGCACCTTCATCGATCGGCAGCAAAGATTCTTTGAAATTGAAGTAGCCCCGAAGACACAAACGCAGCCGCTTTTTTCCGGAAAGATCACCATTGCGGATTCCAGTTTTGCGCTGATGCAAGTGACACTTGCGCCGAACAATATATTCCACATCCCATTCTTCGAATTTAAGAAGTTCGAATTTTCTCAACAATATAGTCTTTACGACGATCAATATTGGTTTCCGCTGGAGTACCGGATCTCCGCCGAAATGTATTTGAATTATATGCTCTTGAAAATTAACCAGCCGATGTACTATAACAAATCCGTTATCTGCTATGAGTATATTGCGAACGCGGAAATCGACGACTCCATTGCCGCAATCCCTTCACTGACGATGCTTCCGTCCGCACAATCGTACGATACAACGCAATGGACGAATATCAAGGTGTTTCCTCTCAATCCATTAGAGAGTAATTCGTACAGCATCATCGAAGAAAAGATGAAACGGATGCCGCCGTTATTGAAGATGTTGACCAATCTGAACGAGTATAAACCGTATTTGGACATGGCTGATGTGCGGTACAACAGGGTGGAAGGACTTTTTCTCGGTGTCAAAACATCGGTCGATCTTTTTTCCGTTGCACGAATCCATGCAGCGGCAGGATTTGGAATTGCCGATGAACAGGAAAAAATATCTTTGCAGCCGGAAATTACTTTACATCCGCCGATATTGCTTCGGTTCGGTGTCGAATTTTTCAGAGATATTACTTCTTTTCCATTGAATTACTCTGCCCGTGAATTTCTGACAACATTATCGGCGCTTTTTGACGGCGAGGACTATTATAATTATTTCGGACGAAGAGGATATGCTCCATACATATCCGCCGAAGTATTTCCTTCGTTGAAAACAAAATTTCAATTTATCAGTGCGCGGGAATATTCAATGTTTAAACACAGCGATTTTTCACTGGCTTTCATTGGGACGAAGAAAAGATTCCGAAAAAATCCTCCAGTGAATGACGGACAGATGCGTTCGTTCCGATTCACCGCGGAATGGAAGAATAAAGTTCAGGAAGATGTATTTTTCCCGGAACCGTCTGATTCGTGGGAGATGTTCGTCGAACACACCTCAAAGGATCTCGGAAGCGAATTCCAATTTACATCGGTCTATTCGGAAGTCTCCGTGCGCATTCCCACGATGGGCACTGCGATGTTGTTTTATCCATACATCGGCATCGCGGCTTCGGCGGGATATTCAGACGGCGAAATTCCTCTGCAACGCAGTTTTGCACTGCAATCTGCGGTAATGAACATTGCCGCTGCCCATTCGTTTCGCACCGTTTCGGCACATGAATTCTCCGGAGACAATTTTTACGCAGCAGCTGTGGAATATAATTTTCGGAATATTCCACTGTTGTATCTGGATATTACTGACTGGAGTATCGATATCATCTTGCGTGCAGCGGCCGGGAATGTGTGGACGAAAACGGCAGGACTCCGTTCATTTGTTCACTCCACGAACGGCACTTATTCGGAATATACATTAGGATTGGGCAGATTTGCAGATGTCTTTCGTTTCGATTTTTCCTACGCGCCGGAAAGTTCGAGATTTGCGGTGAGCGTACTAGGCAGTTATTGACAATGCATTTTAAAAATCAACCGCAATTCCGCCGTTAAAGAATGCACCGGACGCGGTATATTCCAGATTTACCTCTTTATTGGTTGTTCTGTTTTTAAAGAAGTAAAATCCCAGTCCTCTGTAACCCCCCTCGCAATGCAATGAAACTGTTTTACCGAGATGAAGATTTAATTGCCCGCCAAACCGGTACCCGGTTCCAATGCCCTGGTACGAAGTGGAAGTGAACGATCTCTTCGTTCCGTCTGAAAAGGTCACCGTATATTCTTCATCCATAAATCCCGGCGCGTAAATGAACTCTGCTTGCAGTTGCAGAATGGGATACGGAGTCGATACCCCGAAGCCGACCGAAAGAGGATACACAATATATCGTTCTTTAATCTCTGTCCGCATCGTACCGGTGGTAATGGAAGAGGAATTTACTTCGTCCGCTGCGAATGAAAATTTGTATGCATCTTGAATCATTCCCACGCGCAGCAAAATAAATCGGTAATCCCGCAGCGGCCTGATGGTGAATGTCGCCAGCATTTCGGTGAAGGGCTGCATCGCTTCGCTGGATTGTTGGTATTGATTACTGTTCATCGCAACACCGTTGTTATCGACCTGCTCCACCTGTGTGTGGAAATCGATGTTTGCTCCCTGCAGGTTCTTTGTGGAAAAACCATAGGTGAATGCCACGGTAAGCGGAGAGAGGACCGGTGCAGCGTCGTCCGTTTCCTGCGCAAATGGAACAGCTGAGATCAGGATCAGCATCAGAAAAGTGAGAAGAATATGTTTCATCATGCTTTCAATTCTTTAAAGTGGCAATGCGTTTCAGAACGATATTCTCTTGAAGTATTCCGGTCACTTTCTGCAATTCTATATAATACAATCCGGCGGGCAGGGTGTTGAACGGTCTCCAACCGATCGTAAATATTCCCGCAGGATGACTGCTGCTGTCACGAAGCAACACCACGCGGTCATGGAATCGGTCATACACCATAATCCGGATGCGCGGTGGAGAAGTGCCTACCGAGGGGATTCCATATTCGATCAATGTCGTATCAACGAAAGGATTTGGGCGGTTCTGTTTCAGTTCGTAATCGCTCGGTGGAATTCCGACAATCTCCTGATCTTCACACGATCCGAACAATAGCAATAGACTAAATGCCAACAAAAAGCGATTCATCGTTACTCCGAAAATTTCTGGTAATAAAGTTGAAAATATTGCCGAAAAAGGCAATCACGTGAACGCGTGATATTCGTTTGTGTAAGAATGGGTACCTTTCATGCAAAGGAATATGGATCAGCGAAGATGCTTCGAAAAGAACTTCACGATGCGTTCTTCATATTCCTTCTTACCAGCCTGGTGAATATCGCTGTGGTTCGCGCCCGCAACAAACCATAATTCTTTGGGCTCGTTGGCAGAAACGAATAGTTCTTGCGTGTACTGGTATTTAATGAAGCGGTCCTCGATGCCATGGATGAAGAAGATGGGAACATGAATCTTTGATACTGCAGCAAGGGGAGAAACTTCGCGGTGTTTAAATTGTGCAATGGTTTCGCTTCGCTTCATGGCAATGTTCCGCAGAAAATGCCATGGCAAGCGCATTAAACGCTTTTGATAATCGACGGTAATTTGTCGAAGTGTGGCAAACGATGCTTCCGAAACGATCGCACGAATTCTCGGTTCTATCACCGCAGCCTGCAGCGCTATGGCGGCTCCCATCGATGTTCCGAAGACGCCGATATTTCCGATGACGATTTTCCTTTCCACACCGATTTTCCGTACGACGTCGATCGCTTTTTGCACATCATATTTTTCGTGATATCCATAGGTGCAGTGCCGGCCGGTGCTTTCGCCGTGTGCACGGGAATCGTAAATCATGACGTTGAAATGATTGTCATGGAATACTTTCGCCAGCAGCAGGTCGCTCATCTTATTATCCGCCACGCCGTGCAGGTAAATAATTGTGCCGATCGGTTTCTCCGCGGCAATGAACCATGCACTGAGGAGTGATTCCCCATCTGCCGCAGGGAAACGGAAATCATCGAATGCCATATTGAGTTGTGCCGGAGAAGTCGGCAGTCCCCGCCCTTGATAGAAATGCTCCCCCCGGCGGCGTGGATTCAGCAACATCACCGGACCGATAACGAAAACGAGAGCGGAACAGGTGAGCAGAAACGCCAGGATAAGGAAGATGATGATCAGAAGGAAACTCACAGGTTCAATTCCTTTACTGCAGTGCAAACCATTTCCATGTCCGCCGCCGTGTTATAAAAGTGTGGTGAAATCCGTATCTTTCCTTCGCGCAGCGAAACAATAATGTTGCGGGCATTCAGTGCTTCGAATACTTTTTCCGCCTGCGGAATTTTCAGGGTGATGATCCCCGTCCGCGTTGCACGATGTCTGGGGGTGAACAGTTCTATCCCTTCATGATCGGCAAAAGCGGCCACATAATCTGTTAACGATAAAAGGCGTTGGTGGATTGTTGGAATTCCAACTTCATTCAGCAGTTTCGCCGATTCGCCTATGGCGACAATGCCGGCATTGTTCTGTACGCCGTTCTCGTACCGCCGGGCTGTATTATCAGGATCCAACCGATAGTCAAAAAGATTTGTAAAATACTGCTTGTTGCTGGTCCATCCCACGAATTGTTGTATAATGCGTTTTTGCATCTCTTCCGTTAGATAAACATATCCCAACCCCATCATCGAAAGCATCCATTTATGTCCGCCGCACGAAAGAAAATCAATGTTTGACTGCAGCACATCAATCGGTGTTGAACCGACTCCCTGGATCGCATCCACACAAAAGAGTATTCCTTTGCTGCGGCACAATGCTCCGATGGAGGTAAGATCGGATACGTAGCCGGAAAGGAATTGCACGAAACTGATGGATAGGAGTTTTGTCCGGGGAGTAATTGCTGCAGCAATGTCGTCCAACACGATCTCGCCGTTTTTGGTTTTAACAAAATCGATCTCCACACCAAGACGTTTCAAATTCAGGAAGGGGACGACATTCGTCGGGAACTCGCTGTCGTTCAACAGTATTCTATCACCGCTTGTCCATGGTATGCCGTTAGCGAGGATGTTCAATCCATCGGAAGTATTGTTGACGAAACCGATTCTCTCACGCGGCGCATTGATCAGTTTGCCAATCTCCATCTTTGCACTGTCACTGATCTGGACGATCTGCGGAAAATCGTCGATCGTCCCTTCGGATCGGTTGAGCAGGTACTGCTCTACGGCGTGTTTCGTCCGACTGTTCAGCGGACTGATGGCAGCATGGTTCAGCCACAATTTTCCTGTATGAAGATGCGGAAAAATTGTGCGATATGATTCCAATGAGTCAGTCATTGGTGTTAATATAAACAGCATGCAAAAGCGAAGCAAGAACGTTGTAAATTTTCTCCGGCTTTGCGTCTTCGAGAATTGGTAAGCACCAATTTGTAGAGGAAAATAGTGTTATCGACACATCATGTTTCGTATATTATTCCCATGAAAGTCGCACTCGTCCACGATTGGCTCACCGGAATGCGCGGCGGGGAAAAATGTCTCGAAGTGCTCTGCGAGCTCTACCCCCAAGCGCCGATCTATACCTTGCTCCATAATAAGGGTTCGATGTCGCCGACTATTGAATCAAAAAAGATCGTCACATCGTTCATCGATTACCTGCCGGGTAAAGTAACACAATATCGAAAATATCTTCCATTGTTCCCCTTTGCCATCGCACAGTTCGATCTGACGGAGTACGATCTTGTCATCTCCACAAGCCATGCCGTCGCAAAGAATGTCCGCGTACGGAAGGATGCGGTGCATATCTGTTATTGCTTTACTCCCATGCGGTACATCTGGGACATGTATGAAGAGTACTTCGGAAAAGGAAAGGCCGGGCTTGTTACGCGTTCCGCGATGACGATAATTGCGCCGTTACTTCGGTGGTGGGATGTGAAAACCTCTGCACACGTTACCTATTTTATCGCGATATCCGAAGAAATCCGCAAACGGATTAAGAAGCATTATCATCGTGATGCGGACATGATCTACCCTCCGGTTGACACCGAACAGTTCACGCTTTCCAAATCGTCGGATGATTTTGCATTGATCGTCAGCGCTTTGGTTCCGTACAAACGGGTCGATCTGGCAGTGGAGGCCTTCAATCAAAGCGGTACACGTCTTATTATCGCCGGTACGGGACCGGAAACCGAACACCTGCGATCCATTGCAAAACCGAATATCGAATTCCTCGGCTGGCAAAGCGATGACGAACTTGCTCAACTCTATGCCCGCTGCAACCAATTGATTTTCCCCGGCGTTGAGGATTTTGGTATTGTTCCGCTGGAAGCTCAGGCTTCCGGCAAACCAGTCATCGCATTCGGACAAGGCGGTGCACTGGAAACCATTGTCGATGGAATAACGGGACTCTTTTTTCATCAACAAACGACGGAATCCTTGCAGGATGCCGTTCGAAGGTCATCATTAATCAATTTTAATCCCGCCCTAATCCGGGAGCACGCACTCCGTTTCTCCCGCAGCACTTTTCGCCAAAAAATACAGCATTCCATTGAAGAAAAAGTACGGCAACATCTTAATCGACAATAACTTGCCGTTCCTCATACCGGTAAAATTCCGTTGCATCTCTGGCACTTTTTTTTTACATTTGTAGTCCAATTTAGTATCAAGTCACATGCTTTGTGGGAGTGCGAATGCCATCTGAGCGAGATCATCACGCATCGAAAGAAAATGCGTTTGAAATAGTGGTGATTCCGCAGGGAGATACCGGTTCGACAAGATCCTTCAAAGCCTCTGTATTGACGATTATGCTGGCATGCGTGGGAATAGTCACGCTGATTGCATCGCTGACCATCGCGACAATAATTTATACGCCAGCGGGTTTGCTCCTGCCGATGTCGGAAGAACAATTACAGAAGCGGTATGGCTCTGAATTGTTCGAAGTACAAAAACGATTGAACCGAATTACCAGTGAAGTTCTGGTCCTTCGCGAATACAATAATAAATTACGCAATGCATTAGGCCAGAAGACGCTGCCGGAAGACAGCACTTTCAATCTGGGCTCCGTTGCATCATTGATGTCGGAACAGGAAAGCGCCGTTGCCGATGTGCCGATAACGGCAAATAATCAGCAGCAAGCGACTGCATCTTCTTCGGTTATTGTCTACCGCCCGGCGGTAAATATCCGAAATGATGAGGCGACGTTTCGAGCTGAATTCCCGATCATTGCACCGGCCGTTGGATATGTGTCGCGAAGATACGAATCCGAAAAGGGACATATCGGTATTGATTATGCAGGAAAGATCGGATCGTTGATCGTTGCAGCTGCGGACGGATATGTCGTGTTCTCCGGTTTTACGATCGATGACGGACATACAGTGATGTTGTCGCACGGAGGGGGATATCTGACAATCTACAAACACAATCAAAATGTGTTGAAGGGGATCGGAGAATTTGTGAAACGCGGAGAGCCGATCGCGTTATTGGGGAACTCGGGCAGGACAAGTTTTGGTCCGCATTTGCATTTTGAGATATGGAATAACGGCAGAGCACAAAACCCAAATGATTATTTGATTGCGAGCGAACTCTAATGGCAGACAACAGCGCGATAAAGAATTTAAACCTCATCGGTTCGGGAACGACCGTTGAAGGAAAGATCCGAACACAGGGAAGCATCCGGATCGACGGGAAACTTTCCGGCGAGGTTCATGCCGCGGAGAATCTCGCGGTCGGCATCACGGGCGAAGTTGAAGGAACGGTGAACGGCAGGAACGTTACCATCGGCGGAAAAGTGAAAGGGAATATCACCTCCGTGGAAAAACTGGTGCTGGAAGGAAAAGCTGTGGTGCGCGGCGACGTGAAGGCTTCTAAACTCGTCATCGACGAAGGGGCAGTATTCGACGGAAAAGTAACAATGACGGAAACACGTCCCTCCGGACAAAACTATTAGTAACCATCGGATCTCTTCCATGAAGAACGAAGAGAATTCATTCGGATCAATGATGCAGGCAGCGGCGCCATATATGACGCTCGGTTTGCAGATCGCGATTGCGGTAGTAGCATTTCTCTTTATCGGCAAATACGCGGACGATCAGTTCGGGACAAAGCCATGGTTGATGGTGACAGGCATCGTGATCGGCTTTACCGGAGGAATGATACGGTTCTTCCGAGAAGTTATGGAATTAAGCAATAAAGAGGAACATGAACGCAGCAACAAAGGTTGATTTCTCGTTGTTGAAACAAATTGCGGTTGTGCTCCTGGTGACTGGCGGTTTGGGATTTTATCCTGTAACGCAATATACCGCCGGACATATCGCAGAAGGGATTGCGGCGGGAGTAGTGTTAAGTGTGGTCAACGCTTTGCTGGGATACGGGGTGATTCAGTTCTCGCTGAACAGATCGTACACCATATTCATGCAAATCGTGTTGGGGGGAATTGTAGTGAGGCTGTTCGTGATGGTGGGATTGTTGCTGGCAGCGGTAGCACTGTTTAAGTTTCACGCAGTCTCGCTAATCGGTTCGTTGTTCGTCATGTATATGGTCTTTCTGACTCTGGAAGTCCTCTACATCCATAAAAAAATTCAGCATTAATATTTACGATTCGACAGGTACAACGTGTTTTCTTGGCTCCTTTTATCGGAAAAAAAAGTTCATCAGGCGGTTGCCGATACGCTGCAAACGGCTGCAGATTCGTCCGCGCATGCAGTTGCAGAACATGGCGGCGATGAGAATCTCTTTACGCAGCTGCTTCATCACATCTATGACAGCAGATTTCTGGAACTTCCTTTCTATCATAATCCTGACCCGGCAAAGCACGGAATTGAACTTCCGCAGTTCGAACTGTTCGGCGTCGATCTTTCACTCACAAAGCATGTGATCTTCCTGTGGCTGGCAGCAGCAATTCTTATCATCACGCTCTCTGTTGTCGCCCGAAAAAATCTGAAAAATAAAGTGCCGAAAGGATTCGGCAATTTGATTGAAGTGTTTGTGCTGTTCGTGCGGGACGAGATTGTTGTTCCGAATATGGGGACCGGAGGATTGAAGTATCTTCCGTACCTGTTAACGAATTTCTTTTTCATTCTGGTGATGAATCTGCTCGGTCTAATCCCCTACGGCGCTTCTGCCACAGGAAATGTGAGTGTGACGGCTGGATTGGCCATCATTGCGTTCATAATGATTCAGCTTTCTGCGATCCGTTCGCAGGGTTTCGGACATTACCTGGCTCACCTGACCGGCGGAGTGCATTGGGCGCTGTGGCCCATTATGATTCCAATCGAAGTGCTCGGACTCTTTACTAAACCGTTTGCATTGTGCATCCGTCTGTTTGCGAACATGACAGGCGGACATATCGTGATTCTGGCGCTCATAGGATTGATCTTTGTCTTTAAATCGCTGGCGGTTGCGCCAGTGTCGGTGGCGTTCGCACTCGGCATTTATATGCTGGAATTGTTCGTTGCGTTCCTGCAGGCCTACATCTTTACGATGTTGACATCGCTGTTTATGGGATTGGGAATGCAGTCGGAATCGCACGGTCAAAAACATTAATTTATACAATAACAGTAATCATTCATCTACACAACATCTAACAGGAGAAATACAATGGAATCACTCGGTCTTGGATATTTGGCAGCAGGTATCGGCGCTGGCGTCTCGATCATCGGCGCAGGCCTCGGAATCGGTAAGCTTGCCGCAGCAGCAATGGAAGCAAGCGGACGTCAGCCGGAAGCAGCGGGACAAGTTCGTACCTCGATGCTGATTGCAGCAGCACTTATCGAAGGTGCAACATTTTTTGCGCTTGCTATCTGCATTATTCTTGCAACGAAGTAATTTATTTTGCAGGACGGGGACAACCCGTCCTGCGATCATTTTAGTGTACACGAGAGCCCTATGTTAGATATCAATCCCGGATTAATTATTTGGACAATGATCACCTTCGTCCTGTTGGTGATCGTCCTAGGAAAATTTGCATGGAAACCAATCCTGCAAGCGCTGCATACGCGCGAACAAGAAATCGCTGATGCGTTGAAGAAGGCGGAAGAGGCAAAGAAGGATGCGGAACGCATGATGCATGAGAATAAAATCGCCATTGAAAAGGCAAGCGCGGACACCGCTCGGCTGATTGCTGAAGGGCGTGCAATGGCGGAACAACTGAAAAGTGATATCGTTGCAAAAGCGAACGAGAGTGCGAAGAAAATGCTGGATCAGGCGAAGGACGAGATCGTACGCGAGAAAGATTCCGCCATGGCGCAGCTTCGTTCCGAAGTTGCCGACCTTTCGATCTCCGTGGCGGAAAAGATTCTCGACGAATCGCTCGACAACGCAAAACAGAAAAAGATGGTCGATAAAGTGCTTCAACAATTACAGAAGAACTAATGAGCAATATACGAATAGCTGCCCGGTACGCCTCCGCGTTGATGGAGCTGACCAATGAACAGAAGAAATCCGATGCGATTGCGGAAGATTTGCTGATCGTGAAGAGTGCAATCGATGCTTCACGCGAGCTCCGGAATCTATTGAAAAGTCCGATCGTTCCGAAAGAAAAGAAAAAATCCGCACTGCGCGACATTTTCAAGAAAAAAATCGGCGCTCTGGTGATGGGGTATATGGATCAAATCGTCATGAAGGGACGCGAGAATATTCTTGCCGATATCCTCACACAGTATTTTATACAGCGCGACGAGCAATTAGGAATTGTGCGGGTGAGCGTTGCTTCAAGCATTGAATTCTCTGCGAAACAGGAGAAGGATCTGGTAAAACAGCTGGAAACTATGACGAAGAAGAAAGTGGAGATCGTCTTCAGCCTGGATACATCGATCAAAGGGGGATTCGTGGCACGTGTCGGTGATACAGTGCTGGATGGCAGCGTGAAACGGCAGTTGGAAATCTTAAAATTGAAATTAAAACAAGGTTCGTTAAATAATTGATAAGGAACAACAACAATGGCTGAAGTTCGACCTGATGAAATAACCGCGATACTCCGCAAGCAATTAGCCGGATACGAAAAAGAAGTAGATATATATGATGTCGGAACCGTACTTCAGGTGGGCGACGGTATTGCCCGCGTGTACGGACTTTCCAAATGTATGTCCGGTGAGCTCGTCGAGTTCCCGGGAGACGTGTTCGGCATGGTGCTGAATTTGGAAGAAGATAATGTCGGATGCATTCTCTTTGGCGATGATACGCAGATAAAAGAAGGAGACATTGTAAAACGAACGAACCGCGTGGCATCCATGCCTGTCGGCGAAGCAATGCTCGGCCGTGTGATCAATCCACTGGGTCAACCGATCGATGGGCGTGGACCGATTAAAACGGACAAATTTTCTCCGATCGAACGTAAAGCACTTGGTGTTATACAGCGTCAGCCAGTGAAACAGTCATTGCAAACTGGTTTGAAATCGGTCGACGGAATGATCCCGATCGGACGCGGACAGCGTCAGTTAATTATCGGTGACCGCCAGACAGGAAAGACTGCCGTTGCATTGGATGCGATCATCAATCAGCGGTACACGCATACGGAAGAGGCAAAGAAACAGGGTGTGAAACCGGTGTATTGCATCTATGTCGCAGTCGGACAAAAAGGTTCAACAGTTGCGCAAGTGGTGAGCAAATTGGAAGAAGAAGGCGCAATGCCGTATACGACGGTGATTGCTGCAAATGCAAGCGATCCGGCCCCGATGCAATTCGTTGCACCGTACGCCGGTGCAACACTTGGAGAATTTTTCCGCGATAGCGGTCGCGATGCACTTGTGGTGTATGATGATCTTTCAAAACAGGCAGCAGCATACCGTCAAGTATCATTGCTGCTCCGCCGTCCGCCCGGACGCGAAGCGTACCCCGGCGACGTGTTCTATCTCCATTCTCGTTTATTGGAACGTTCATCAAAACTAAGCGATGAAGAAGGGGGCGGAAGTTTGACCGCTCTGCCGATCATCGAAACGCAGGCCGGAGATGTGTCCGCCTATATTCCCACGAACGTTATCTCTATTACTGACGGTCAGATATATCTTGAACCGAACCTGTTTAACGCCGGTGTTCGTCCCGCTATCAACGTCGGTATCTCGGTATCGCGCGTCGGCGGTAACGCGCAGATTAAAGCGATGAAGAAGGTTGCCGGTCGTCTGCGTCTTGAATTGGCACAGTATCGTGAACTCGAAGCATTCGCCAAATTTGGTTCCGATCTTGACAAAGCAACCCAGCAGCAACTGCGCCGCGGCGCGCGATTGGTGGAATTGTTGAAGCAGGGACAGTATGTTCCGCTTCCGGTTGAGAAACAGGTTGTGATGATTTATCTCGGCACGAACGGATTCCTTGACGAATTGCCGGTCGATAAGATCCAACAGTTCGAAAAGGAATATTTACAAATGTTCGAATTGAAACACAAAGATCTATTGGCCGCGATTGCAGAGAAAAAAGATCTAACGGACGATATCGCAAAACAAATCCAATCCATAACCAAAAACTTCATGACAACGTTTAAAGCGGCGTAATTCGAATGGCAACCTTACGAGAAATACGCCAGCGGATCAGCGGCGTTAAAAGCACACAAAAGATCACCAAAGCAATGAAGATGGTGGCAGCGGCAAAACTGCGCCGTGCTACCGATGCAATCATCGCTGCTCGTCCCTATGCCCGAAAGATGCAGGAGTTGCTTGCCTATCTTTCCGGTCAAGTGGATGTGACGAAATACCCCCAGTTCGAAGCGCGCGAAGTGAAAGCGATTGCCATCGTTATTGTAACAGCGGACCGCGGATTGTGCGGTGCGTTCAATAGCAATATCATCAAAGCGGCGGTGAACCATATCAATACGCACTACGCTGAGATGAATAAAGCGGGAAAAGTAAAACTGATCTGCATCGGTAAAAAAGGATATGATTTCTTCAGCAAACGGGATTATGAAGTGATTGCAAAACATATCGGTGTATTCAATCAATTGAACTTCACCATGGCAAAGCAGATTGTTGGAGAGATCGTAAATGGATTTATAAAAGGTGAATACGACAAGGTTGAAGTCATCTCGAATGAGTTCAAAAATGCCGTTCAGCAAAAATTAACCATCGGACAATTCCTGCCGGTGGTGCAGGATCAGTCGTCGGATAAGCAAGCACAAACAACTGATTATATCTTTGAACCGGCAAGCGACGAAATCGTCACGGCGCTGGTCCCGAAACATTTGAATTTTCAGATGTGGCGTGTGCTGCTGGATTCTAACGCAGCGGAACACGGTGCCCGAATGTCGGCAATGGAAAATGCTTCAACCAATGCACGCGATCTAATCAAAGTGCTGCAGTTGAATTATAACAAGGCTCGTCAGGCAGCCATCACGAAGGAATTGCTTGAAATTGTTGCTGGTGCCGAAGCATTAAAAAAGGCTAGCTAATCATTGCTGAATCCATTTGGTATTCAATGATTGATCCAATGTTCCAATGAATCAATGTTCCAATGAATCAATGATCCAATGAATCAATGATCCAATGATTCAATGATTCAATGATCCAATGATTCAATGACCCAATTATAGTAGGTTGTTAAGTTTTTATGTTTGAAACGTTAACTGAACGATTAGACGGCGCACTAAAAAAACTTCGAGGCCAGCATCGTATCTCGGAAGAGAATACGGCTGAAGCGTTGAATGAAGTCCGTCGTGTATTGCTCGACGCCGATGTGAATTTTGGCGTGGTAACTGCGTTCATTGAAAATGTCCGAAAAAAATCGGTCGGACAGGATGTTGTCACGAATGTTGCGCCGGGCCAGCTCATCATCAAGATCATCTATGATGAGCTTGTTGCGCTGATGGGAAATGCAAAGACGGAGATCAATTTTTCTTCCGCGATCCCGTCGGTGATAATGGTTGCCGGTTTGCAGGGTTCCGGTAAAACTACATTCAGCGGAAAACTGGCGAACTATCTCAAGAGCAAAGGGAAGCTTCCGTTGCTCGTTGCTGCGGATACATATCGACCTGCAGCTATTGATCAATTAATTGCTCTTGGTGGACAGATTGATGTACCAGTGTTCAGCAGCAGGACGAACACTGCGCTGGAAATCGCAAAGAAGGCAATCCCGTACGCAAAAGAAAATGCGCGCGATGTAGTCATCATCGATACCGCCGGCCGATTGGCGATCGACGAAGAGATGATGAACGAGGTGGCGAACATCAAAGCGGCAGTAAAGCCGGATGAGATCCTGTTTGTGGTCGATGCGATGATCGGCCAGGATGCCGTGAATACGGCAAAAGCATTTCATGACCGTTTGGACTATAATGGTGTGGTGCTGACCAAGCTGGACGGTGATACTCGTGGTGGTGCCGCACTGTCGATCAGAAGCGTGGTTGGTATTCCGATCAAATTCGTCGGTATCGGCGAAAAGATGGATGCGTTGGAACAGTTCTATCCGGAACGCATGGCGTCGCGCATCCTCGGAATGGGAGATATCGTCTCGCTGGTAGAAGAAGCACAGCAGACGTTCGATCAAAAACAGGCGGAAAAGATGCAAGAGAAGATCGTGAAAGCGACCTTCACATTGCAGGATTTTTACGAGCAGTTGCAGCAAATCAAGAAAATGGGTCCGCTGTCGCAGGTGATGTCGATGATCCCCGGAGCAAACAAATTGGGGAACCTGAACGATGTGGATGATAAAGAATTGAAGTACGTGGAAGCAATCATCCTTTCTATGACGAAAGAGGAGCGCGCCAATCCGGCTATCATCAACGGTTCGAGGAGAAAACGGATTGCGAACGGCAGCGGCACGACGATCCAGGAAGTCAACAAGCTGCTGAACCAGTTTACGGAAATGCAGAAGATGATGCGAAACTTTTCCAAGGGGAAAAGTTTCGCGAAAATGATGGGTCAGCGGCTCGGCCGCGCATAACGAATGTTTAAATAATAATAAATACACAATCAATCAGCAGTAATAAAGGAGTAACAACACGTGGCAGTAAAAATCAGATTACAACGCGGCGGCAAGAAAAAACAGCCGATCTACCGCATCGTAGCAGCAGATTCCCGGTACAAACGCGATGGACGGTTCCTTGAACGTCTCGGACAGTATAATCCCAGCACCGATCCGATCACCATCGACCTGAAAGAAGGCCGAGTGATGTATTGGCTGGGTGTCGGTGCAACACCGACCGATACGGTGAAGAACCTTCTCAGCCGTAAAGGAATCATGTTGAAATGGACCTTGAAGAAAAAAGGGAAAGACGAAGCGACCATCGCAGCGGAATTCGAAAAGTGGTCCGCTTCACAATCCCTGAAGCGTGGAAAAGAACTTGCAAAGAAATCACGTCGGAAAGCCACAAAGAAAAAAGCAGCTGCGCCCGCAGGGGCAGCAGCTCCGGCAGCAGAAGCTCCGGCACAGGCATAAGAAAAAGAGTGCTGTCGTCGCATTACCATAGATAACTTCGGTCTTCTCATACAAACACAGGAGGCAGATATGCGCGAATTCCTCGAATATGTTGCGAAGCAACTTGTTGACAATCCTGATTCTGTCCAGATATCGGAAGAGGAGAAGGATAACAAGGTTATCTTTAAGATCAAGGTCGCTCAAGCCGATATCGGTAAGATTATCGGTAAGCAGGGAAGGACAGCACAATCGATCCGTGTTTTGTTGAGCGCGGTGGCGGCAAAATCAGGCAAGAGGGCTATCTTAGAAGTTGAAGACTAATCAGAACCAACAACCGCTTCGTGCGGTTGCCCAGATCCGAAAGATCTTCGGCGTGCGCGGCGAAATGAAGATTGAATCATTCGCCCGCACAGCAAAAGAATTCACACAGTTGGATCAGCTCCTGCTCGGTATGAATGAGCTAGATGCCGTTCCGTGCGAAATCGAGTCGGTGAAGGAACGAGGCAGCGAAATCTACCTGAAACTGCGCGGTATAGACGATAAAACGGCGGCAGATCAGATCCGAGGGCAATATCTGTTCGTTGAAGAATCTCTCCGGAAACAGCTTCCGAAAGAGAAGTTCTTTATCGACGAATTGATTGGCTGCGCGGTAGTGAGTGAAAACGGACGGACGTTCGGCACGATCAGGTCGGTCGATGCCTATCCGGCACAGATGATCTACACGGTAAGGACGAAGCGCGGTGATGTATTGCTTCCCGCCGTACGGGAGTTCATCGTGAATGTGGATGTGGAAAAAAAGGAAATTGTTGTCCGTCCGCCGGAAGGATTGTTCGACGGTGAGATGTTGTAGAGAGCACGTATGAGAATCGATATCATTTCAGCGGTCCCGCAATTGTTGAAGAGTCCGTTGTCTGAGAGTATTCTTAAACGGGCACAGGAGAAGAAACTGGCGGAGCTCGTTGTGCACGACCTGCGGTCCTATGCGCACGACAAACATAAGATCATCGATCTGCCGCCGTACGGCGGTGGAGCCGGAATGATTTTGAAACCGGAACCGATCTTTGAGTGTGTGGAGAAATTACTGTCCGAACGCACCTATGATGATGTTATCTATGTGACGGCGGACGGCGAGCGGTTCGATCAGAAAATGGCGAACACGTTCTCGCTGAAGAAAAACTTGATTATTCTGTGTGGTCATTATAAGGGAATCGATCAACGGGTGAGGGAAGTGCTCATCACCAAAGAGATTTCCATCGGGGATTATGTGTTGACAGGAGGGGAACTGGCGGCGATGGTCATCGCCGATGCGGTGATCAGATTGATTCCCGGATCGATCGGGGACGGAGAATCGGCACTAACTGATTCGTTCCAGGATGGTCTGCTTGATTCGCCGAGTTACACGCGGCCGCCGGAATTTCGCGGAATGAAGGTTCCCGAAGTGCTTCTCGGCGGGAATCATAAGGAAGTGGCGAAATGGAAGGAACAACAGCGAAAACAGAAAACACAGCACCGGAGAAAAGATTTGTTGTAAGTTGCCAATCAGTTTTTTTATAATTGAAAATTAAAATAATACATAAATCAATCATCGTCCCGCTCTGCGGGGCAAATTAACGAGGTCAGTATGGACAAAATTAAATTAGTCGAAGCAGCGTTCGTCAAATCCGATATTCCGGATTTTAAGGTGGGCGATTCATTGAACGTGCACGTTCGCGTCGTTGAAGGCGACAAAGAACGTATCCAGCAATATCAGGGCGTAGTCATCGGGCGCCGCGGTGAAGGTATGGGTGCAACATTCACTGTTCGCAAGATCTCCGACGGTGTCGGCGTGGAAAGAATTTTTCCGCTACACTCACCGCGAATTGCAAAGATCGAACGGGTGAAAGAAGGTCATGCTCGGCGCGCAAAACTGTATTATCTCCGTGGACTTGCGGCAAAACAGATCCGTCAAAAAACAGGCGCGAACCAGTGAGTTCATCGGTTCGCATCGGAGCTCTTCGCGAATTGTTCACACAGCCTTTGTATCGAACACTCAAAAGTTCCTCCGGTTTTCCGGGGGAACTTTTGTTTGATACACCGTCCGTGCATATAGACGGTTTGATGAGTAATGAACTGAACGCGGCATTTATTCCGCCTGTCGATTTCGCGCAAAATAGTTCCGGTATGGTGTTGTATCCGAACATCGGCGTCTCGTCAATCGGTTATAGCAGCGTTGCCCGGCTGTATCTGCGGAAGAATCTTCCGGTGATTCGCTCTTTTGCCGTTGGCAATGTTTCAACCACGGATGTGGTACTGACAAGGATCGTGCTTGGAGAGAAATACGATGCGGAGAAGCCGGCGATCATCCCGGCCATTGGTTCTATCGACGAGATGCTGGCGAAAGCGGATTGTGCGCTTGTAACGGGAGATCCGTTGCTCACGCTGGCCGATAATCATCCATTCATCGACATTATCGACGAATGGTCCGACATCACGGAACTTCCATTCGTTCATACGGTCTGTATTTCCCGTGCCGATATGTACAATGCCGGCATCCGGACAATGCTGCTGGAATCACTAACCGCAGGGACCGATGCACTCGGTTCTGTAGCCAATGAACTTGCCGCAGAAACAGGACATTCCGCGGACCTACTGCAAAATTACCTTTCCCACTTTTCATTCGGCTTCGACGAAATCGCCAAGGCCTCACTCGAAGAATTCTTCCGCATGGCGTTCTATTATGGCATGCTTCCGGATGTTCCGGAAATCACCATCGCCGAATAGCCAGTCATTTTTTCGATCGCACATTCACCGTGATTCCGGAGGGAGCATTTTTTCCGGATTTGTCCTTCGGCCGGACAGTTGATGCTGTGCCGTCGCGAAGCGCAATAAAGTGCGGCGATAGAATCTCCACTCCGGCAGCATTAAACTCATTCTGAATATTCTGCCGGAGTTCAGAAGAAATGTTTGCCATCAGATTTGCATTACTGGTATACGCATTGATCTCATACACAACACTGAAATCATTCAGTGCTGTTTGCAGTACGAACGGTTTCGGATTTTGGAGAATGTATTGCGTCTTTTCTGCGGCCGTGATAAGCAACTGATGAACGGTATTCCACGGAACATCATATCCGATTGTGGCTGTTGTGTTCAGTATTAATCCCGACTCGCGGGAATTCACGCTGTAGTTGATGATGTGACTTCCGAGAACCATTGAATTAGGGATCGTCACTTCTACATTTTTGATTGTTCGCAACCGTGTGACGAGAAGAGATTTTTCGATAACATCTCCTTCAGTATCCGCGATGCGCACCCTGTCTCCAATTCGGAAGGGACGCATATACGTTACTAGAGTGCCCGAAATAAAATTTGAAACGGCGGAAGTCGATCCAAATGAGATGAGGATACCGAGAAAGACGGAAATACCTTGAAAGAACGGAGTATCCGAGCCGGGGAGATACGGAAAAATGACGACGACGGCAAACGCCAGCACCAAAAACCGGACAATCTTATATGTCGGAATTGACCATTCTTTGTAAAACCCTGTAAACGAGATTGTCCCTTTCTCTACTTCGCGGAAAAGGAATTGTATGAATGTCAACAGATACCGCGTTACGGTAATGATGACGATAATGGCGATAAGATCCGGCAAGAAATTTACGAACGAAACGAATATCAAACGGAGAGGGTTCATTGTATAATCTAACAACGCCATGGACCACTTTTTCGAGAACGCGAATAGACCAAAGACCAATGTGAGAGTTGCATAAACGGTCGTCACGGATAGGATAAATCGCACCATCGAATTCAAGACGAGAAGCAGTTCTGTGATACGGGCAGCAGAAAATATCTCAACGGATCTGATGGCGACCGGCTGAATGGTTGTGCCGGTTTGCTGGTGGATATTGCGTACGAAAAATCGATGCATGGAAAAAATACCGGACATGATGAATCGCGCCATCAATAGGAGGAAGAATGCTGTCACAGATGATATTATGATGCCGCGAACATCCAAAGAGCTGGTCAAGGGAAGAGACTCTATTATAAGAATGACTGCAGTATAGATCACTATAAGCGAAACGATCACTCGAACACCCTTTAACACTGTCAGGAAAGCGATCATCATTGAATCTTTGCTGATAAGCCGATACGAACCTATCGTGATATCACTGAATAGGTATTCTTTCTGCCGTGCGATGTATCGATAAAGACGCGGAAAAGTCCAACGGATAATCCAAAGGATTAATCCTGCAACTGTCGTGACAAGCAAAGCAACTCCGAGAGCTGTAATCAACTGTGAGGTTGCCGTATTTTGTGCGGCGGATAGTATCGAGGTAATGAGCGAATCCATTAAACGCCTTTCTGGCAATAATGTAACAATGGAAAAAGGTAGCCCTGAAGCAGTCGAAAAGCAATGCAATTGTTACAAAACTACATTGAAACTCATTCATTTTCAATGTAACTTCATTCAATGCTTAAAAATCTTCTTATAAAAAACTACGCTCTCATCGAAGAAATTTCCGTCGAGTTTTCTTCTGGACTGACCATTATTACCGGTGAAACCGGGGCAGGGAAATCCATTTTAATCGATGCGTTGGGACTGCTGTTAGGCGATCGCGCCAGCACAGAAATGATCCGTACCGGAGCAGAAAAATCAGTCGTAGAAGGCATATTCGACAGCAAAGGGAACGAACGCGTTGCTGAAATCCTTCATGCAAATGAGAATGAGGCAACCGAAGAATTGATCATCCGCCGGGAGCTGACCAGTAAAGGCCAGAGTCGATGTTTTGTGAACGATTCTCCCGTGTCGGTTTCACTGTTGAAAGAGATCGGCGATGCATTGGTGGACTTGCATGGTCAACACGAGCATCAGTCGCTGTTACATCCCGAAACACATATCGAATTTTTAGATGACTTCGGTGGGTATGACAAAGAGATCGGCGCATATCGGACGGTATATCGCCGGTTGGCGGAACTGACATCGAAAAAACGCGAGCTGCAAGACCAGGAACAGCAGTTAAAGGCGAAGAAATCCCTTTTCGAATTTCAGATTAAAGAGATCGATGCAGTCAATCCGCAAAGCGGCGAAGAAGAACATCTCGAAGCAGAACTTAAAATCCAGGAAAACACGGAAAAACTCAGCGAACTGACGAACGGCATCCATCAATTGTTGTATGAAGCGGAAAATTCTGTTCGCGACAGTCTTGTAAAAGCTCGAAAAATGGTGGAGCAGTTAGCTGAGATCGACTCTTCATTTGCTGAATCGGTCACCGATGCACGCTCTGCGGAAGTCGTTGTCGATGAATTATCGAAGCAAGTGCAGAGCTACGCCTCCCGTATTGAATTCAATCCTGAACGGCTTGAAGAGATCCGGGAACGATTGGGCGCATTGTCGATGCTGAAGAAGAAATACGGCGGAACGATCGACCTGTTGATCGAATTCCGGAAAAAGATTGGCGATGAATTCAAATTTGCTGAGAATTTTGAAGGAGAGATCGCGAAACTGGAAAAAGAGATTGAGGAGAAGCGCAAAGATTCGGGTGAAAAAGCAGGTATCATTACAACAAAGCGAAAAGAATCTTCAAGGAAACTGGAAAAAGCGATTCTTTCTTCGCTCGGTGAACTCGGTATACCCAAAGCGCAATTTGTCACATTCATTCAACAGCGTCCTGTCGATCCGTTAACACACTCGCTGGCAGTGAAAATCGGAAATCAATTATACGAAGCAGCACCGAACGGAATAGATCAAGTGGAATTCTTCCTCTCGACGAATGTTGGAGAAGATCCGAAACCGTTAGCCAAAGTGGCTTCTGGCGGAGAAGTGTCGCGCATTATGCTTGCATTGAAGGGGGCGCTTGCCAGTTCCGACAAGACTCCGTTGTTGATCTTTGATGAGATTGATACAGGCGTCAGCGGCAGAATCGGACAGTCTGTTGGTATGAGCCTCAAAAAATTATCAACACATCACCAGGTTATTGCAATCACACATTTACCGCAGATCGCGGGACTTGCGGATACGCATTTTGCGGTTGAAAAGACTGAAACAAATAATAAAACATCAACTCGATTGAGAAAACTCGAGACCGACGAGCGTGTTCGGGAGGTGGCAAAACTGATGAGCGGTTCGGAAGTCACCGAAGCGGGAATGAAATCTGCACGAGAGTTGATGGGAATCAAGTAGCAAAGAGCTAATAGATGTTAACTTTTAGCCAGTCGCTATTGATAGTAAGGCATTCGTGATTGCAAAATGAAATCTAAATTTAATTCGAACAAACATTTAAATGACCAGCTTCCATAAATCGACGGCCAACAGCCAAGAGCAAACAGCCAATATTATTTTTCTCTTTTAAATAAATCAACTATACTGCTAATGCCTTTAATTATTACCAATTCTCTCACTCGGACAAAGGAAGAATTCAAACCGCTCATCGATGGTATAGTGCGCATGTATGTCTGCGGTCCCACGGTCTATGGTCTATCGCATCTTGGCCATGCGAAAAGTTATGTCTCCTTCGATGTGATAGTTCGATATTTACGCTATCTCGGTTATAAAGTAACCTATGTCCAAAACATCACCGATGTCGGCCATTTGACCGATGATGCGGACGAAGGGGAGGATAAGATTGCTAAACAAGCGAAGAAGGATAAATTGCATCCCATGCAGGTAGTGGAAATGTACACACGGGAATATTTCGAGGATATGGATGCAATGAATGTGCTTCGTCCCGACATTTCGCCGCGGGCAACAGGCCATATTCCCGAACAGGTGGAAATGACGCAACAATTACTTACGAAAGGATTTGCCTACGAAGCGAACGGCTCAGTCTATTTCGATGTCAGTAAGGACAAAGAATACGGGAAACTTTCTGGCCGGAATCTCGACGAAGCGGAGAGCGGCACGCGTGTTGATGTGAAATCGGAAAAGAAACATCCCGCGGATTTTGCTCTCTGGAAAAAGGCGGAGCCGAATCACATTATGCAATGGAATTCGCCGTGGGGGTCGGGATTTCCGGGGTGGCACATCGAATGTTCCGCTATGTCCATGAAATATCTTGGCGAAACATTCGATATTCACGGCGGCGGAATGGATAACCAATTTCCCCATCATGAATGCGAGATTGCGCAGAGCGAAAGCGCAACCAAAAAACCATTTGTCAAATATTGGATGCACAACAATCTGGTGACCGTTAACGGTCAAAAGATGGGAAAATCACTCGGGAATTTTACAACGCTGAAAGATGCATTCAAAAAGTTCGAGCCCGGCGTCATCCGGTTCTTTATCCTTCAAAGCCATTACCGCAGCACATTGGATTACAGCGAGCAGGCGGTGGAAGGAGCATCGAAAGGATTGGAGAAATTGCGGAACACGGTCGCCCGGCTGCGGACGGAGATCAACAAACATCGGAAGGGCTCCAATGATTTTCGGGAACGATTGAAGGAATATCAAAAACGCTTCTTCGAGGCGATGGATGACGATGTGAATGCACCGGCAGCAATCGGTATCTTGTTCGAACTTGTTCGGGAGACGAACGAAATCATTGCGGATGGACAGAATGCATCGCATGAGTTTATGTCTGAACTGGATGAATTCTTCACGACCGCTGCCGAAACCGTACTGGGGATCCGGTTGACCGCCGACGGCACCTCTTCGGAGGGATTGGAACCGAAATTGATCGAATTATTGATCAATTCCCGCGCTGAGGCACGGAAAGCAAAACAGTTTGCATTGTCCGACAAGATCCGTGACGATTTGAAGGTGATGGGTGTTGTTCTAGAGGATACGAAAGAAGGAACTACGTGGAAAAAGGCATAGGAATTTCGTACAATGTACCATCACCGATGAAGGTCAATTCATGAGAACCATTTTTATTCCTCTTCTTCTTCTCGCACTCGCGATTCCGCTTGCCGCACAGAATTCCGCAGGCGATGGTGCCAATATTGAACCGAGATTCGTCATCGACACACCCACGGCGGGATTGTTGAAGCGAGGAGCATTTTCTCTCGAATCGAACTTCTTTCAGGATGGAGGATTGATGTTTGGAGTGTACGCTGGAGCGCTTGACCGGCTGACATTCGGAATTTCATACGGCGGTGTGGGAGTGATCGGAAAAGCGAAAGTGACCATGCAGAAACTGCCGGGTGTTATGATTAAATACCGGTTGTTTGACGAAAGTGAAGCAATGCCGGCGATCGCCTTTGGCTTCGATTCACAAGGGAAAGAAACATACCTTGATTCTCTGGAACGATTTACCATCAAATCCCGCGGGATTTTCATTACGGCAAGTAAAAACTATGCGATGATGGGTTTTCTCTCATTCCACGGCGGTGTCAATTGGTCCATGGAGAAAAAGGACGGCGATAAGGATATGGATGTGTTCATGGGTGTAGAGAAATCTCTCGGTCCGGAATTATCGCTGCTCGCAGAATACGACTTTGCATTTAATGACAGCCATGGACGTGCAATTGGTCAGGGCAAAGGATATTTGAATTCCGGAATACGATGGTCGCTTGCTAACGGACTAACTCTGGGATTTGACCTGAAAAATATCGTTAAAAATCAGAAAAATGTGACATTCGCTAATAGGACATTAAAGGTGGAATACGTACGGACCTTCTGAGAAATGTCTTGATTCTCCGCGAGATTGATGGATTTTGATTTTTCTTTTCAAAAATCGTATACTTATAACAATACAAATCATCAACAGCCATCACTTCTATTAAACCTTCGCTACTGAAGCTACATCTACATTGAAAACCGCTTCGCTTTGTGGTACATTATTGGTATAGCGTTGCACTATAAGGAATGAAATTCCCTTCCAGATTGTTCATACGTATAGAAAAACGATGAGGTGAGTTATGAAAACCGTGCTGAGAATTTTTATTGTCGCTTTCGTAGCAGCATTGTTCACTGGCTGTTATACGGAATTAGCAACGACGGAACGATCGGACCGTGAATATGCTGACGATTCGGATACCTCTTACGAAGACGGCAGCACCATCATCAATAATCATTACTATCTTGATGATGATTACCGTCGGTCCCGGTTGAGTGTATCCTTCATCTATTACTACCCAACATATTCCTCATGGATCAGTTCATACTATCATTCCTACTTTAATGATTATTATTGGGGGATGTATCACCGTCCTTCATGGTACTATGATCCGTTCTATTCATACTATCCGCCGTACGGGTGGTGCTATTCGCCTTCGCCATTCTATTATGATCCATGGTATTCGTATTATCCACCTTATGCATATTATCCGGTATACAATCCAATTCCCGGATATGGAAATACTCCATCTTCGCCGGGAAGACCGAGGGAGAACGGTCCTTCGAGAGACCCCTATCCGGTAAACAGGCCCGGATCACTCAGTGGATCACCAGTTGCCACAACGCCGACGCCGTCCGTTCCAATGGATGAATCGAAAAGAAAGACTACTATTGAAGATCAACCTGAACTGCGAGAGAGAAATTCAGTAACGCCATGGTGGGAGCGAATGAGTCCGAAGCAGTCAACACGGATAGCAGAGGGCGAAGAGAGACCTTCCAATGATAATGGCAATTCCGGTACTAAACCGTCTTCTCCGGTGATCGAGCGTGGAAAATATACAGATGGACCCAATGATCGACCCACATCCAATGAGCCGAAAAAAGAACCGACAAAGAATGATCGTCCTGTAATTAAACGTGAGCCTGCTGAGCGGCCTCAACGGGAAGAGCCAAAATACAACCGGCCGGAAAAGAAACAAACTCCGCAGGTGGAACAACCAGCAGAACGGCCCCGGGGAACTCGACAGCCGACGTATTCACCGCCAAGGCAATCACCGCCTTCTCAATCACCCGGTCAACGAGGGAACTCCGGAGGATCATCGGCTGGCGGCAGCAAAAGGAGAGATTAACGTGAAAAGTTATTCAGCAGCACTCATTCTTGTGATCACATCATTTTCGTTAAGCGGATGTTATACCCAGCTGATGACACCGCAGGAGTTTGTGCAGTCTCGACGAACACAAAGTGCAACTTCATTGCCCGATGTTTCCTATTCGCTTAACTATAATCAATCCTGTACTTCGTGTCACTCCGTCTCAGAATTAGATGAGCGTGCGGAAGAAATGGAATATTATGGAGTGCGAAATGTGCACAATGGCTATCTCTTGTCATCACGCGATTGGTATGATGACCCGGTGACCGGCGGGCCGATATTGATAGCGAGCCCGAACCCGTTTTGGCCGAATCCATACACGCCCCCAAACGCATGGTGGTCTCCAGGAGGTTCACCACCGTCAGAAGAACCATCCGGAAACCGTCTCCGTACTGATGGGCCGACCCGCGATGGAAACAAACAGAGAGAGCGAACACAAACCACGGCTCCGACGACCTATCCGCAACCGCAATCACCCGTTGGGACTTCACAACCATCTATTCCAACGACTCCAACTACCGTTACCCAGCAACCGGCCACACCGCCGGCATCCACCAATGACAGCGGGCAGAATCGTCAAAGCGGCACTACACCAACCGGCAGGACACGTACCGATGGATCGTCCAGAGACGGCAGCGGAGATCGACCCAAATAAATTTCAAGGTAGATTATGAAACGAACATTGCATTTATTTCTCTCTGTAATCCTGCTCGTCACTATATCATATGCGCAGTTCACCGAAGATGCGCTTCGATATTCGTCCCGGGGTAACGGTTCAGGTTCACGAGCGCTCGGCATGGGCAATGCCTACATCGGCGTATCGGATGATTACAGTGCATCGCTGTGGAATCCAGCCGGTCTTGCACAGATGCGGCGGCTTGAAATGACCGGCGGGATTTCTAGTGCGGGTCTGTCGAACGATGCGACATTCTTTTCTACACAACAGAGCTCATCATCAACGACAACTTCCATTGATAATGCCGGTTTTGTATTTCCATTCCCGACAGTTCAGGGGAGCTTGGTGTTCGCCTTCGGATATAACAGGATCGCTGATTACGGTTCATCTCTAAAATTCAATGGATTCAACGACAAGAGTTCCATCATCTATTCGCTGTATGACAATTATTATGATTATGATATTCCGTTCAAGGTAAAACTAACAGATTCCACCGGATATACATCCATAAATAAAAATGTTCAGCAAAGCGGTCAGATCAAAGAAGGCGGGAATCTGGGATTGTGGTCCTTTTCCGGGGCGATTGATATTGAAGAAAATATTTCTTTTGGTATATCGCTGAATGTCTACTCCGGTATGTATGACTATTCCCGATATTATGTCGAAGAAGATACGCGGAATATCTATTCAAACTCTGCCGCCGGACTTCCGGCAGATTCCGCTCATCTTCGTTTCAATAAATTCTACTATGACAGCTATTTAAGCAGTGAGTTGAGCGGCAGCAACATTACATTAGGACTCATGTATCGTTCGGATTTCTTCCGGGTGGGATTGATCGCGCGTGGGCCGACATCGATCAAGATTCAGGAAACTTATTCCAATGAAGGAGAAAGTGTTTTTGATAATACCGGCACCTGGGCTGCCGTTCCAAACACGAAATATTCGTATGATGCAACAAATGAATACGGAATCCAATCTCCCTGGACTCTCGGCGTCGGTGTTTCTGCTTATGTGTTACCGGAATTGCTTATTGCCGCCGATATTGAACAGACAGACTGGACGCAAATCGAATGGACCGATAATCCAGTATTGGAAAAAAAGAATACCGACCTTCAGGCCAACTTCCGGTCGGTAACAAGCTACCGTTTCGGTGCAGAATTCGATATCCCTTCAACTGAGATGAGGATTCGCGGTGGATACTTGATGCAGCCATCTCCGTATAAGAACGATCCGGGCGCCTTCGACCAGTCGATGATCACCGGTGGGCTCGGTATTTTTCTGCAAAGGAATGTGCTGTTGGACGGGGCTGTAGCAATCGGTTCCTATAAGACATTTAGAAATCAATACAGCCTTCCGAAGGTTCTTGACCCTTCCCGAACGGATGAATCTATTTCCACAACATTGGTGAATTTTACCGTGAGTTATCGCTTCTAATTCGGGCAGAAAAAAGAGTATTACGATCATTCCATACGCCGCTCTTCAGCGGCGTTTATATTTTATTGTTGAGTTTCTTACAGACTTTCAATAGTTTACAAGGGATATTTTGATTCATCTTGGGGAACTCACTTTATGTTTGGAAATAAACCAACCGTTATCTCCACCGATCACCAGCGTGAACTGATATCGAAGCACCTTCGTTATGCTGATGAACTCGTCCGGGCAAAAAATTTCAACGGTGCATTGGAAGAGATCAGGAAGGCATTGTTGCTCGATCCGAAACATTCTCTTGCCCGCTCCTTCCAACAGAGGATCATGCTCATTCAAAAACAGAATGCTCCGCATGAAGATCTTGCTCCGAAAGGTCCCACGCAGGAAGAGATCATGCAAATGATCACGCAGCATTTTTCGGCGGCCGAGCAGATGATTACACGAAGGGAATATCCAGAAGCATTGAAAAAAATAGCAGAGGTATATGCTGTCGATCCCGGCAACCATTTTGCCAAAGCGTATTCTGACCGGATAGAACAATTGATGATGGAGCAGGAACAAGAGGGACAGAAGATCTTCTCATCGGCGATCCAACAATCAAAAGTGGAACCTCAGGCGAAAGTTGCGGAATCGCCATTGCACCTGGAGCGGGGAAGCTTATTGATGTATGAAGAGATGATGAAGGAAGCATGGTTCGACGGAAAGGTCACTCCCGAAGAGGAACAGGAACTCCGGTCGGTGAGAGAGATCTTCCATATTACGATGGAAGAGCATATGTTGATTGAAAAAAAGGTGAAGATCGAAGCATATGTGGACGCACTGCGTCTTGCATGGAAGGACGGAGTGATCTCTGAAATGGAACGGCAAGTGCTGGATATGATGCGACGGCGGTATGGAATCACCCCGGAAGAACATTTGACGATTGAAAATGTCGTGCAAGATGCAAAAAAAGGGACACAGCCGAAAGCACGGATACTATTGGTGGAACCAGATAAGACCGTCCTCGTGACGGTAATGAGGGCTTTACAACAGCATCATTACGAAGTGGTCATCGCCAGCAGGGCAGAAGATGCGCTGCAGGTAATGGTGAAACAACTGCCCAAACTGATCATCAGTGAGGCGATCTTTCCAACCGGATCACTTGATGGTTTCGGATTTTACACTAAAGTACAGGAACATCCTTCATTGAAGGATACGCCATTCTTTTTCATTACCGAAACAAACAATCAGAAGATCCTTCGCGCCGCTTTACGGATGGGATTCGATCTTTGCCTGACAAAACCAATCGATCTTGATCTTCTGATTGCAGCAGTGGAAGGCCGCCTATCTGCGAAATAAGCAAGTGCCGAACAGTATTTCCGGTTGAAGGAAACAATAATGGTCACAAGTATTTGTGCCGTATTCTCACCGGCCTATCGAACGAACAAATAGTAACGGGATTATGAAAAATTCATCGCAGCTACTGGCGTTGATACACCTACTGGAAGAATCATTTCACCAGCGTTCATGGCATGGAACGAATCTTCGCGGTTCCGTTCGCGGTTTAACACTGGAACAACTGTGCTGGCGGCCATCCCCGCGCAGACACAACATCTGGGAATTGACTGTTCATTGTGCATATTGGAAATACATCGTCCGCCGCCGGCTTTCTGGAGAACAACACGGATCATTCCCCCTAAAAGGGAACAATTTTTTCGATCGCCCTGAAGAGCGGACAATAAAAGCATGGAAAAGTGATCTCCGTCTGCTGGATGAGATGCATACCTTGTTAGTGAATGAAGTGAAAAAACTATCGCCATCTGCTCTGTTTAAATATCCGAATGGCAGCACATTCAGCAATCTGCAGACCATTAGCGGCGCTGCAATGCACGACGTGTACCATGCCGGACAAATACAATTGTTGAAACGTCTGCAACAGTGACCGCATCTATTTTTTCCACTCCAATCCGAACCCGGAGAATATGAATAACCTTTTAAAACCATCCCTCAACTGGCTGTTACTCTTTGTGCCGGCGACAATTGCCGGAGAATATATCTTCCATTTTTCCGAAACGACTCTCTTTCTCTTTTCCTGCATTTCCATCATCCCGTTGGCGGGATGGCTGGGAAAGGCAACAGAACATCTTGCAGAAAAGACCGGAGAGGGAATCGGCGGATTGCTGAATGCAACTTTCGGTAATGCGGCAGAATTAATCATTGCACTGATGGCACTTCAGGCCGGGTTATATGATGTGGTTAAGGCTTCCATTACTGGTTCGATTATCGGGAACATCCTGCTGGTGCTGGGTGCTTCATTGCTTGCCGGCGGGATAAAATTTAAGTCACAAACATTCAATGCGCGTGGTGCGAGGTCGTTGTCCACCATGCTGACACTGGCATCTATCGGTTTGATAGCGCCGGCTGTCTTCCATTATTTTGGGGGAAAAGATATCGCGGATCGAGAGGCGGATCTAAGCCTGGAGATTGCCGTCGTACTGGTTGCGACCTATGGATTAAGTCTTTTGTTCTCGTTGAAAACACATAAACAACTGTTTATCGGTGAAGCGGCGGAAGCAGCGAAAGTTGATGACGGACATCATAACGCATGGAGTCTCAGCCGGTCAATTTCCGTTCTTGCTGTTGCTACAGTGTTTATCGCGTGGATGAGCGAGATTCTGGTATCGTCTGTTGCGCATGCTGCGGAAGCGATGGGCATGACCAGTATTTTTGTTGGAGTGATTGTGGTTGCAATTATCGGCAATGCAGCCGAACACAGCACAGCGATCCTTGTCGCCTTAAAGAACAGAATGGATCTTAGCCTAGGCATCGCTGTTGGCAGCAGCGTACAGGTAGCTCTCTTTGTTGCGCCGATGCTTGTGTTTGCCAGTTATGGAGTTGGTCCCCGTCCGATGGACCTTGTGTTTACACCAATTGAGATTCTTGCAATCGCACTATCCGCGTTGATTACCGAACAGATTGCCAGCGATGGCGAGAGTAATTGGTTGGAAGGTGTACAACTGGTTTCGGTATACATTATTTTTGCATTGGTATTTTATTTTCTTCCGGCTTAGGTCCTTTCGTCACCGCAATTTTTCTATGCACTTCCACATCAGACAAAACCCCGGAAAATAAGCGAATTACGGGGTTTTTTATTCCCTCCTAAATTGAAAGTCGGTCGATTATTGGCTATATTCTTATTATAAATGCAAAAAATATCCACTGACTCCTGATCTTGATGGTTACTTTTACTCAGCAACGAATCGACAAATTACTTACAGAAGTACGTTCAAAGCGCATCGCCATTGTCGGCGATGTTATGATCGACAGGTATATTTGGGGATCAGTGAACAGAATTTCACCGGAAGCGCCTGTTCCGGTTGTAGAAGTTGATAATGAATCCGTTCGGTTGGGTGGCGCTGCGAATGTTGCGATTAATGTCACTTCGTTGGGAGGAACAGCGTTTCTTGTCGGTGTTGTCGGGAACGATACCGGTGGTACAGAATTCCGGTCGATTCTGGAACAGCAACGAACCTCTTTCGAGGGTATTATCACCGATGAATCGCGTCCAACAACGGTGAAAACAAGGGTGATTGCCCATCATCAACATGTCGTCCGTATCGATCATGAAGAGAAGAGGGATGTAAGTACTCTCGTTCAAGAAAAAATCTTTGCTGGACTTGAAAAGAATATCGATTCGCTGGATGCGATAATCATTCAGGATTATAACAAAGGAGTGGTCGTCAAGGATTTGATCCATCGTATCATAGCGCTTGCCCGAAAACACGGAAAAATCATCACGGTCGATCCGAAGTTCAATAATTTCTTTGCATATACCGATGTGACCATCTTTAAACCGAACAAGAAGGAGACCGAGGATGCCTTCGGGAAATCTCTGAAAACGGAAGATGACGTTCTCACAGCAGGCAAAGAACTTCTGAAACGGCTGAATGCGGAAAATATCCTGCTGACCCGCAGCGAAAAAGGAATGAGCTTGTTTGAAAAAAACGGCGCTGTTTCCCACATCCCTACCAAAGCTCGAAAGGTAGCCGATGTTTCGGGAGCCGGTGATACGGTGATAGCAACGTTGACGGCGATGCTCGCCTCCGGAGCATCCGTAGCCGAAGCGGCAGCGTTGGCGAATTATGCCGGCGGTATTGTCTGCGGTGAGGTTGGGATCATTCCTATCGATCCTTCGGTGTTACGTGCAACAGTACTGGAACATTGACAATTATGGGACAAGTCTATTCACAGCAGGAAATGATCGTTCAGCGGAACACCTGGAAGCTGGATAGGAAAAAGGTGGTTTTCACCAATGGCGTATTCGATATCCTGCACCGCGGCCATGTGGAATATCTCTCCAAAGCCAAAGCACTCGGCGATGTGCTGATCATCGGCATGAACTCTGATGCATCGGTACGTAGGATCAAAGGCTCGCTCCGTCCGATTGTACCGCAGGAAGATCGGGCGTATGTTCTCTCTCAGTTGGCCAATGTCGATGCAGTATGCATGTTTGATGAGGATACACCACTCAATATCATAACTACGCTGGTTCCGGATGTGCTGGTAAAGGGGGCGGATTATACGATCGAGTCGATCGTGGGGAGAGAAGTTGTTGAACGCGCCGGCGGTTCCGTTCAAACGATCGAATTCGTCCCAGATCGGTCAACGTCCGGCATCGTTGAAACCATTGTGAACCGGTTCGGTAAGAAATAATTAATGACGAAAAAAGCTTCAAAAATATTCCTGTACTCCGTTGCATCATTCCTTCTCGTCATGGGCGGACTTGGGTTATTCACGCAAACCCCAATGTTCCGTGCAACATTGCGATCGACCCTTTATAATTTTCTCGAAAAAGAAGTTAATGCCAACATCTATATCGGCGAGATCAACGGAAATCTCATTACTGGATTCACCGTTGACACCGTGATGATGTATGTGGACGGAGCACCGTTCGTTGAATCCGGAACAGTGACTGTGCAGTACGATCTGCTGGATATCCTGAATGACAGGATCACAGTTGATTCGCTGACGATCGAAAATCCTTCCGTCAATCTTATCCGATGGAAGAATGGTGAATGGAATGTGAACCGGCTTTCCCGATCGTCCACGCCACCCGATACGGCGGAATCACCGTTGGTTGTTACTGCCGGAAGCCTGCGGATTATCAATGCTCAGGTACATATCACTGATTCAACAGGAGCAATTGATTCATTGCTGTTCGACCGGAACGGGCACCGGAACATCAATTACAGTAATATCGACCTGGAAAAAGTGAACATCAACATTGATGGGATGTATTCTTCCAGGGAATTGGCGGCGGATATCAATCACCTGTCTTTCATCTCTCCCAAAGAGAAATTCATGCTGACGAAACTCACAGCCGCAGTATCTCGGACCCGGGATAAGAGCATTCTTAAAGACTTGATTATTGAAACCCCTACTTCACGGATTGAGTGTACGGCACGGATGGATGGAATTGATGTCTTTTCCATCGGTTCTGTTGCCGAATTGAGATCAGTTCACGTAGGATTGAATATAAACCCTTCCAATATTTTGGCGAATGACATTCAGATATTCCTACCCTCACTTGATTTTTTGAAAGGGAACGTCTATTTCGACGGTGAAATGGATGGAAATTTTGAAAATTTATCCGTCCGCAAATTGAACGCAACATTCGGGAAATCGGTTATCTCTCTTTCCGGTACGGTTTCCAACATCCATAATCCGCGCGAATTGCGCCTGAATGTCGTTTCGACCAATAGTACCGTCAATCCTTCCGATGTTCCTGCGCTTATGCCGTATTTCAAGATACCGGAATATGCACAACTCGGCATGCTGACACTCGATTTTCAGTTCGTCGGGAAACCGCTCGATTTCCTTGCAATTTCCAAAGTGCGTTCAGCCGCGGGAACGGTTACGGTGGATGGACAGATGGTTATTACCGAAGAAAATATCCACTACAAGGGGATACTCGCCGGTAATAACGTTAATTTGGAAAAAGTGTTTGCCTCGAACGAGTTTCTTTCAAGATTGAATACCCGGATATTTATCGAAGGAGAGGGAACATCCATGGCGACGCTGAATTCCGAAGCGACGGTTGAGATCGATTCATCAATGATCAGGAATATTGCAGTGAATGCGGCAAAAGTGGAGGTCTCTGCGAAGGAACAGAAGATCCAGACCGATATTTTTGTCCGTTCGCCGGATGGAAATATTACCGGAAAAGCATTTATTGATTTTCATGACGAAGCATCTCCGTCATATCTTCTTTCCGCATCGATCGATAGACTTGATCTGGCTCCCATCCTGAAGAATGATTATTATCGGTCCGATCTTTCGTTCAATATCGAACGCTCCGGCACTGGACTTTCATTGTTCGACAATCCGTCCGACACAAGAATCGATTTTTCCGCTTCGAATTTCAAGGATATGTCCTTTGACAGTGCACAAATCGTGCTGCAATGGCTGAAGGATACACTCAACAACGATCATATCACCGTTCGTTCGCCTGTTGTTGATGGGACGATACGGGGAAAGTTCACCTTTGCAGATATGGTGAAAGGGATCCAAGCGCATATTGCAGGAATAAGTTCTCTGTATGCGTATCAACGGATGATCGTGGATACTTCGTATGCCGGACAACAGGATTCGTCTTCAGCAGTAGATTCACTGCTTCTTCAACCCAGTTCAATCACCTATGATTTGACATTAAAAAACCTGCAGCCTATTTCCGTTTTCTTTGATTTTCCCCGACTTGAACTGATCGGGAGTGCTCGAGGGACATTGAGCAGTGATTCTGCGGGAGTCTCTTCTTCCGGGAATATCGTCCTGGCGCGTGGATCGTATGATGATCCGTCGGTTCCTCTGAATTTCAACAAGGCCGATTTGAATTACTCCATTCAAAAGATCGTTCCACATCGAATGACGGCATTGAATGATTCATTATCAATGAAGATCAATTTTAGCAGTGATAAGATTGATATCAAGAATACCACGCTCAAATTCACTACCATCGGGCTGGACTATTCAAAACAACAAGGAGAATTTTCGGTTGCATCGGATGTCGATACCACGCTGGCATTCTCAGCCCAAGGCTCGATTGGTGTTACACCAATAGCCAATACAATAACATTTTCCGATTTGTATGCAAGATATCAGGGAATCGATATCCGTTCTGCAACCCCGTTTGTGACGAAAATTTCATCCAATGGTATTCAAATAGACTCATCGCTGTTTATCCGAAGGGATGAGGAGATCTCGGTAAGAGGAAAATATAGTTTCGACGGTGCCATCATGGCAGATGCTACCGTAAAGAACTTCGATCTTTCGGATATCTTCTTTGTGAATACTTCGCAGGCGTTCCGGGAACAGGCGCTTGCGCTAGGAGGAACGATTGATATGTCTGCGACCGTTGCCGGAACTGCCGAAAGCCCGATCATCATAGCTCAACTGGAGGGTAGAGACATTTCGTACAGGAACAGCAATTTTGGCGATCTAAACGCGGCGTTAAGCTATTCCAAAAGGCGGGCCGGTGTAAAGATTGAAATGAATGATGCATCGGACTCCCCGGTTTCTCAACAATTCAATCTAGAAGGAGTGGTTCCCATTGACCTCCGGTTTACCGATGTGGAAGACCGGGTAAATATTGAAGGAATGGATTTACAAATTACCGCTGGGAACCTCTCTTCCTCGGTATTCGATATTTTTGTCCCGGAAATCGACCAAATGAAAGGGAGAATCAGCGGTATGGTCGACTTGAAAGGATCGTTGGTCAATCCAATCCAAATTGGTCAGTTTCAATTGGACAGCGGATCTTTCCGACTTGAAATGAATGGAATTACCTACCGTGTCCGTGGAACAATTGCATTGGACAGTCAAAAGATCCTTTTTCCGCAATTTGCGATTACTAATTTAGAGGATGATTACACTGAAGGGCGTGTTGATATTGGCGGTCATATCCAATTGAAAGGATTTGCTCCGGCGGAATATCATTTGACGGCAAACGGCGAACTTTTGGTGTTGCAGGACCGTTCACGCGCAGCCAACCAGTCGTTCTTTGGCAGACTTGTCGGACAGACAGGTCCGAAAGGTTTGCGGTTTGAAGGAACATTCGAGCGGTCAAGGATCATCGGGGATATTATTGTCCAGGATGCATTCTTGACGTTTCCGCCGACACAGCAAGCCACTTCACTGGCAGCTGCACGGTTCGATGACATTCTGTTCGTTGATGATACATCGAAACAGATGGTCGATACCGCAGCGGTGAATAAGATACTTCAGGCCTTGTTACCGGTATCATCACTTAAAAAGACTGAACGGACATTTCTCGATGGATTCGGATATGAATTAACGATCGAAACTCGGGGGAATGTGCGAGTGCAGATGATCTTTAATGCCAATGCAGGAGCATATGAAGAATTGTTCGCCGAACTCAATGGGAAAATGGTGCTGAAGAAAGATGAGATCGCTCAGCAACTAACCGGGACGATTAATGTCGGGGATGGATCGAATTATAAATTCTACAAGGAGTTTAAAGCAACAGGATCGCTGACATTCATCGGCGACCCGCAGAATCCGCAATTAAACATCTTGGCAAAGTACGAAGGAACTCATCTTGTTGATCCCAACGAAACTAAAGAGGAGAAAGTAGTAGTCTCCCTGGAAATCACCGGTACGCGTATCAACCCAAAGATTAAGATCGGTCTTGCCAAGGTCGACGATAACGGCCGGGAGATACCGAGAGTCGGTGATGTTGAGAACGATGCGATTGCGTTTCTGCTCACCTCGTCGCAGAATAAACCGGGACAATTTCGCGAGGAACTCTCCACGTACGACCGCAACAGACTTGGGTCTCAGCTGACCGAAGCGATCGGGGGGACGTTTATCAACAGTCTTCTTTCCGGGCTGGTGAACGATTTCATTACCAAGAACAATATTCCTTACGTGAAGAGAGTTGAGGTACGGAATGTTACATCCGAAACGGACATCAACACCGTGCTGGAAGTTTCCGATGCCGTGATCAATATCGGCGGCAGGGTCTTCACCGATGTGAGCAATACCAATGTCAGCATTCAACTGCCTGTGCTGGGAAAACAGAACAGAAATTTTATTTTTGAGGTGGAAAAAAAGACCGAGAATGCTGATTACACATCTATTCAAGCGAAGAATATCCTCGGTGCACGTCTCTTTTACCGATTTACTTTCTAACCAACAACATGAAAACAGAACAATTCCGTGAACAGATCATTTCCTATTTATCAAAACACAATAGGGAAGGATTCAAGTCCCGCCAATTGCGCCGTCGCTTGAAGATTTCGAATGAACAAGATTTTCAATTTCTCAGGGAAATCCTTCACGCCATGGTGGATGATGGGGCGTTACAGTGGACAAAGAAACAAGGATACCACATTCCGGCAACTTCGAACCGGCTTCGCGGAGTACTGAAGGTGGACAAGCGCGGCAACGGCGTTGTGACAACGAGCCGCGGCGAAGTGGTTATCGACAAGCAATCACTCGGCACTGCGTTTAACGGCGATATCGTTGAATGCGCTGTCTTCGTCTCCAAAAAAGGGAAAAAAACGGATGATGAACGGAGCGTCGGAGAAGTGTTGAGCGTTCTTACCCGCGCACATACGGAATTCGGCGGCACTTTGCAGCGGAGCAAGAATTTTTATTTTGTCCTACCGGATGATCCTACGGTAAAGCGGGATTTCTATATCGCCCCAGAAGACCTGAACGGCGCCGAATCCGGGGACAAAGTACTTGTGGAATTGTTGGAATGGGAAGATGCATACAAGAATCCCGAAGGAAAGATTATCAAAACATTAGGTGCCGCAGGTGATCCGTTTGTTGAACTTCGCTCGGTAATCCAGGCGTATCATTTACCGACCGCCTTTCCGAAGGAGGTGGAGCATGCCGCCGCTTCCATCCCTTCGCAGATTCCCGCAGAAGAGATCCGTCAGAGGCTCGATCTTCGAAACGCAGTAATCGTCACGATCGATCCGCATGATGCTAAGGATTTTGACGACGCACTTTCCATTGAAAAGCTGGAGGGGGGCTCCTTCCGCATCGGTGTTCATATCGCCGATGTCAGCGCGTATGTAACGGAAGGAGGAATTATCGATCAGGAAGCATTTGCACGGGCGACGAGTGTGTATCTTGCCAATCAGGTAATCCCGATGCTGCCGGAAAAACTCTCGAATGATATTTGCAGTCTCGTTCCGCAGAAGGACAGGCTGACATATTCCGTATTCATGAATGTGACGGACAAAGGAAGGGTCCGAAAATATGAATTTGCACGAAGCGTGATCAATTCCAAACGCCGATTCACTTATGAAGAAGCGGAAGCAATTCTCGATTCACATAAAGGAGAATATGCCGAAGAATTGAACGATCTCTGGTCTGCAGCAAAGATCCTCCGAAAGAAACGGATGAAGAACGGCAGCATCGACTTCGATTCTCCGGAAGCGCGGTTCACGTATGATGAGAAGGGGAAACCATCGGACATCTACATAAAAAAACGGCTGAAGAGTCATCAACTGGTGGAAGAATGTATGCTGCTGGCAAATCAAACGGTAGCGACGCACATTTCCACACTGGAAAAGAACGGAGAAGTACTGCCGTTCGTCTATCGTGTGCACGATCTTCCGGACAAAGAAAAACTACGCTCACTGGAAGAATTCGTAAGAAAATTCGGTTATAAATTAAACATCTCGCAATCTTCTTCGTCAATAGATCTTCAGCAGCTGTTGACCGACGTACAGGGAACGAAAGAAGAGAATCTGATCAATGAAGTGGCACTGCGAAGCATGGCCAAAGCGGTCTATTCGGCAGACAACATTGGTCATTTCGGACTGGCATTCGATCACTATGCGCACTTCACTTCGCCTATCCGGCGGTATCCCGATCTTCTGGTGCACCGGCTGTTGTGGGATTATATGAACGGGATGAGTGAAAAACGCAAACAGTCTATGCGGAAAGATTTGCCGGCCATGTGCAAGCATTGCTCGGAGCGGGAAAAGGTCGCAGCAGATGCGGAACGCGATTCTGTAAAAGTAATGCAGGTAGAATATATGCGGCAGCATATCGGAGTGGAGTTCGAAGGAATCATTTCCGGAGTAATCCAATACGGCGTTTTTGTTGAGATCAAGGACATCCTGGTGGAAGGATTGTTGAATGTGCGGGATCTGGATGATGATTATTATGTCTTCGATGAAAAGCAATACGCGTTGGTCGGTGAGCGGAAAAAGAAACGCCTGCGTCTCGGCGATTCGATAATTGTCAAGGTGGCTAAGGTCACCCCGGAACGCAGACAGATTGATTTTGTCCTTGCCGAAACAGATATTAAAGAAGAGAGTAAAGGAAAAAAGAACAAAAGAAAACGGAATTAAGCCGAATACAGAACTGTTGTACGGAAACAAGGATATTTTTTGAGGATGCTATGAGAAAGTTTGCTGTAGCGGTCGTTTGCTGCCTGTCCATCATGTTTGCGCAGGAAGGGAATTTCGGAAAGAACAAGGTGCAGTATAAACCGTTCAACTGGTCCTTCATTCAAACAAGCCATTTCGACGTTTACTTCTATGATGGCGGCGCTTCAATCGCCAATTTTACCGCAGTCGCTGCGGAATCTGCCTATGCATCGATCAGCAAGACGATGCGCTATCAGTTGAATAACCGTATTGCGATCATGGTCTATAATTCGCATAACGATTTCCAGCAGACGAATGTCGTCAGTGAATATCTTGAAGAAGGGATTGGCGGAGTTACAGAACTGTTCAAGAACCGCGTGGTTCTGCCGTTCGAAGGAGGGTACCGTCAGTTTCGTCATGTGATTCATCATGAATTGGTACACGCAGTGATGAACGATATGTTCTACGGTGGATCGATCCAATCGATCATTTCCAACAACATCCGCATTCAACTGCCCATGTGGATCAGCGAAGGGTTTGCGGAGTATGAAGCACTCCGATGGGACACCAACTCCGATATGTTCATGCGGGATGCAGCGATCCATACCTATCTGCCGCCGATTGAGTACCTGGGCGGTTATTTTGCATACCGCGGCGGTCAATCGGTCTTCTATTATATTGCGAACAAATACGGTGAACAAAAGATCGCAGAAATTCTTCACCGCATTAAAAGTCTGCGGAATGTCGACGCCGGATTTAAAAGCGCTATCGGCTTAAGCGTTGAAGAACTTTCCGAGCGCTGGCAAAAAGAACAAAAAGTGTTGTACTGGCCCGATATCGCGAAGCGCGAGGAACCGGAAGATTTTGCCTCACGCCTGACAAACCATGTGAAAGAGAACAATTTCTACAATACCAGTCCAGCAATTTCTCCGCAGGGGGACAAAATCGCATTTATTTCGGACCGGGAAGATTATTTCGATGTCTTTGTCATGTCGACCATCGACAATAAGGTGACGAAGATCGTGGACGGACAACGGACAAAGAATTTCGAAGAGTTGCATTTGCTGACGCCCGGGATGACCTGGTCTCCGGACGGAAAAAAACTTGCATTGTCTGCAAAGAGCGGTGAACGGGATGCTATTTACATCATTGATGTTGTTAGCGGTGATGAAGAGAAGATCGAAATGGAATTGGATGGGATCTTTTCAGTGGACTGGTCCCGACAAGGTGATGAATTAGTGTTTGTCGGCAACACATCGTACCAATCGGACATTTATTGTTATAATCTGAAGACCAAGGAATTGAAGAATCTTACCGATGATCTTTTTTCGGATTCGGAGCCCGTCTGGTCGCCCGATGGAAAGAAGATCTATTTTGTGTCGGACCGACGGGATCACGTTGCACGGAACATGCTGCCGGCGTCCTTTAAGATGGCCCGATTCGATTTTAAGCAACTGGATCTGTACTCGCTTGATGTTGTGAGCGGGACTATTTCCCGCATCACGAACGATGAAGGAAGCGATGAAACTTCCCCGGTCGTTTCTCCAGATGGAACGAAATTATTATATGTTTCAGACCGGAACGGAAACGGAAATGTGTACGAGCGAACCCTTGCGACGAATGCCGACAGGCCGATTACCAATGCGATTACCGGAGTCTATCAACTCTCTCTTTCTGCCGACGGGAATAAACTGGCGTTTTCCGCATTGAACGAAGCAGGTTTCGACGTTTTTCTTCTGAAGACTCCATTCGAAAAACAGTTGGAAATGGACCGGCTGGAATTGACGGAGTATCACAAACGGAAGCACAGGACTGCTGTAAAACAGACCGATACAGTTAAGACTGCTGCCGCGGAACCGATGAAGGACACAGCAAGTGTGTACGGCGAGAATGTTCGGATCGATTTTAATAATTATGTTTTCATCGATGAAACAGAGAAGGCAAAAGAGACAGATTATGTTCCGATGTTGAATACAAAAACGATTGCAGTCTCCGGCAATCTGGATGAGGATAGCAACTACATCGTGAACAAATATAAATTGAACTTTTCACCGGACATCGTATACGGCAATGCGGCGTTCAGTACATTTTACGGAGTGCAGGGAACAACGATGATGGCGTTCAGTGATATGCTGGGTGACCATCAAATCTATTTTCTGACGAATTTACTTCTCGATCTGAAGAACAGCGACTATGTTCTGGCATATTTTTACCTGCCGCAATTGATCGATTACGGTGTTCAAGGATATCACAGTGCGCGGTTCCTATATCTGGATGATCCGTATTACGGTGTGACGCTGAACAGATTCCGCACGTACGGAATATCAGGAACCGCAGCAATGCCGATTGATCGATACAACCGTTTGGAATTCGGAATCTCCTGGATGAACTTGCTGCGGGAAAACCTGGAGTATGCCGGTGCACCAAACCAGCGACGCGAGTTGTTCATACCTTCGATCGGCTTCGTTCATGATAATACATTATGGGGATATACATCCCCGAACAATGGTTCACGATACAATATCAACGCAATGTTCAGTCCGAAGATGGGCACGAACTCACTCGATTTCTCGACATACACCGCCGATTACCGACGGTACTTTAAATTCTGGAGAACGTATTCTTTCGTCATGCGGTATTCCGGCGGAATCAGTCTCGGGAAGAATGCGCAGCGGTTCTTTATCGGGGGCACAGAAGGATGGATCAACAGGGAATTTGAAAACGGGGGAATCCCGATCGTGAACATTGAGGACTTTGCTTTTCTCACTCCCGCGCTTCCCATGCGAGGCTATAATTATAATATCCGAAACGGGACGAAGTATGCACTCATCAACTATGAGTTGAGGTATCCGTTCATTCAATATCTTGTCACCGGCGGATTACCGATCTCTCTTGGCAATCTTACCGGAGCGACCTTCCTGGATATTGGATCTTCGTGGACGAATGAAAGTCTCTACCGTGCATTTGGAAAGGACGCCAACGGTAATACCATAAATCAGGACCTCCTGATCGGCACAGGTTTCGGCGTACGTATGTTCCTCTTTGGACTTCCGCTGAAGATTGATGTTGCCTGGTCCTATTCCGGAAGTTCCTTTTCCATACCGAAATATTATTTCTCCCTCGGCGGGGACTTCTAATATAGAACTGATACAAACAAAAAAACCGTCCCGAGATCTTCAGGACGGTTTTTTTGTGTACTCTTTATGCTGTTATTACGCTTTCGTCATTTGTTTCTGCCAGTACAGATAGAACGGGATTCCTGCGGCAACAAGAAGTAAACCGACCATGGAATCGGCGGTTTGCTCAACGACGGTGTTATAGACGAACCATGTTGCAACAAAAATGAATACGACAGGAATGACAGGATAGAAGGGGACTTTATATGCCCGCTCGGCCTGCGGTTGCTTGCTGCGCAAAATGAATACAGCGAGTCCTCCCAGTGCATAAAAAATCCATCCGGCAAAAATCACGTAGGTGAAGATCTGATCATATGTACCAGTCAGGCAGAGGATGGAAGCCCAAGCCCCTTGAATGACGAGGGATTTGGCCGGTGTGCGGAATTTTGGATGTACTTCTCCCATATTTCTGAAGAACATCTTATCCTTTGCCATGGCATAAAACACTCGTGCCGTTGTCATGGATGTTGCATTCACTGTGCCGAAGGTTGAGATCATCACCATTGCGGAGATGATCGCGCCGCCCCAGCCTGAAAAGATGGTATTCATCACATCTGCGGCGACCAGTTTGGATTGTGCAATCTGTCCGATCGGAAGGATGTACAGATACGCGAGATTCGTAACAACATAGATCAGTATCACTGCCAGTGTGCCGATGATCAGTGCGCGCGGGATGTTCTTTTGCGGTTCTACGACTTCGCCGGCAAGATAGGTGAGGGAGTTCCATCCATCATACGACCAGAGTGTGGCGATCATTGCAACTCCAACCGCCGCCAGCAGCGATCCGGACGATGGCATTCCCCACAAGGGGAAGAAATTATCGATATTCCCTTTTCCCGAACCAAATGCGAGGACAATAATTGCACCTATTGCAATTACTTTCAATATGGTGAAAATATTTTGGATCATTCCACCGAACTGTACACCAACGTAATTAATCATGGTGACCGTAATAATTGCAAGGATAGCCACCATCGTTACTCCGATATCTTTTAATGGCTGTATATTTCCAATCAACGGCAGCTGCCACGCTTCGGTCTCCGGGCCGAAATTCGGAAGATCGACGAAATAACCAAAATATTTCGCAAACGCCACAGCTATTGCAGCGATCGATCCGGTCTGATAAACGATGAATGTCGTCCATCCATACAGGAATGCAGTCAATTGCCCGAAGGTAACGCGGAAAAACACATACTGCCCGCCCGCTTCCGGGATCAGACTGGCCACTTCGGCGTTTGTTAATGCACCAGCAAGAGTCAGCAAACCCGTCAGCACCCAGACGCCGATCATCAGGCCCGGCACATCCACCGTGGCAGCCACATTCTGCGGCGTGAGGAAAATTCCGGAACCGATTACCGAACCGATAACGACCATGATCGCGTTGGTAAGCGTTAAGCGGCGGGCAAGCGTATTCTTTTGTTGATCTGATGACATTCGTTCTCCAGAATTGATGATTGACGCGCTCTCTGTTTGCGACGGAAAAAAATAGTCAATCACTTTGCAAGATGCAATTGCGCGGAGAATTTAGTTGAAGATTTCCATCTGCGGGGAGAGCGGTTTTAATGGCAGTGTAACAAGGAAGATTGAACCGGCATTCACTTCGCTCGACACGGTGATAGAGCCGCCGTGAATTTCGGCGATCCATTTAGCAATGGATAATCCCAGTCCGCTTCCCCCAAGTTCTCGGGAGCGTGCTTTATCCACGCGGTAGAAGCGGTCGAAAATCTTCGAGAGCTCGTCGGCGGGAATACCTAGTCCTGTATCTTTTATCCGTACCTTCGCCGACCGTTGTTCACGGAGCAGCGAGATCTCGACGGTACCGTGTTCGGGAGTGTATTTGATGGCGTTGTCGATCAAATTTAAAAAGAGCTGGCGCAGACGAACGGCGTCGCCGACGATCAATGCATCGTCGAGCGTACCAATGCGGACAGCGATCTGCTTTCGTTCCGCAAGCATTTCGGTGTCCTCGAATAATTCCTGAATGATCGGCCGGAGCCAAACATCGTCTGTTTTGAGATGGGTAAACTCCCTGTCCGCTTTAGCGAGAGTCAACAGATTTTCGATGATAGCACTCATGTGGATCGTTTCTTCAAGAGCGCTGGAGAGTATCTTCCGGTATTCCTCCGAAGAATATTTCTTTGTTCGCAGCGCCAATTCCAGCTCTCCCCGCAAAATAGTGAGCGGCGTGCGCAGTTCATGCGAAGCGTCGCTGGAGAATTGCTGAATCTGTGTAAAAGACAATTGCAGGCGGCTGATCATCTCGTTGAAGGTCGCGATAAGCCTTCCCAGCTCATCGTCGACGCCTGTCGATTGAATACGCTGATCCAGATTGTGTGCCGTGATCACCCGTGCCGTACGGGCAATATCATCCACCGGTTTGAAGGAGCGTGAAGCGAGAAACCAACCGCCGGCAACTGAAACAACGATGGCGACCGGAATTAAAAAAATGAAGATGGAGAAGAGATTCCCCAACACCTCATTGATTTCGGAGATCGGATATGCAACATACACCTTCATCGTCCGGTCCTGACTGACGGCCAGGCGGAGCGGTTGCCCCTGGGAGTTCCAGATTGTGACTAGTTTTGTAATATCCTGCGGTACATCATCGAAAGCGATCTCCTCTTTGCCCAGTCCCGATTTGTACAGCAAGTCGCCATTGCGGTCCTTGATCTGAATAATCTGTTTTTTCGGCGTCAACAATGTATGTTCGTAAATCTGGTTCCAAATGGCGTCGAATTCCACATCGACTGAATCGACACTTTTAATCTCGACTTCATCTGATCTCCGGATCGGTCCGGTTTGGGATTGCAGTTCATTCGCAGCCTGTTGTTTTGGTTTTATCCGCTTCCGTTTCAGTTTTACCTTATTTGCTCGCGGTTCAATGAAGTTCTTCAACCAGACCACCTCATTATACAACGATCGGTCGAGACTGGAGAGAAGGTTTTGCTCGGTAAAGTAATATGCTACCACGGCGAAACCGAGAAGTGTGCCGCTCACGATAAGAGAGTAGTACAGCGTTAACTTGAAACGGATGGAGCGACGGAGTTTCTTCATGCGCTTTTGTGATCCTTCAAGACATATCCGACTCCACGGATCGTATGGAGCAGTTTAATCGGGAAACCGCCGTCGATTTTCGACCGAAGATGATTGATATACACATCAATAATATTCGTACCAGTGTCGAAGTTGTAATTCCAGATGTGTTCTGTAATAGTGCTGCGGTTGAGCGTCTTGTTCTTGTTCCGGATGAAATATTCCAGCAGTGCGAATTCCTTCGAAGTCAGGTCGATCATTTTTCCGCCCCGGATGACCTTGCGGGCAACAAGGTCCAGAGTAAGATCGGCGATGGTAAGCGTTGTGGCGGATTTCTCCGCTCCTTTTCTCCGCCGCAACAGAGAGCGAACTCGGGCGAGTAATTCTGCGATGGCAAACGGCTTTACAAGATAATCATCTGCGCCGGTGTCCAATCCTTTTACCCGATCTTCCACCGATCCCTTCGCAGTCAGCATCAACACCGGTGAATCGATGTTGGCTGAACGCAGCGCATCCAGCACTTGTATGCCGTCCTTCTTGGGCAGCATAATATCCAGCAAAATCAGATCGTAATGCTGTTTCACCGCCAGCTGCTCTCCTTTTTCGCCGTCAAAAGCATCATCGACAGAATATTTTTCCTCCTCCAGTCCTTTGCGAATCAGCGCGGAAATTTTTTTTTCATCTTCGATAATGAGGATCTTTGCTTTATGCTCTTTCATAATTTGGTTTCTCGTTGGGAACCTATTTCGCTTTCAGTTCGCTCGCTTTGATCTTTTTTGACCATCGGAGCGCTCCGGCAGCGTCATAACATTCCAGTGCTACCGCACGGTCCTTTTGTTTACCGCTGAATTTCAGCATTCCAAAATTGTGCTCATCGGTCACCAGCGTTCCTTCCACCCGCAGCGGATTGTAGAATTCACCTGTCGGATTCCCATTACTATCCTTCAGCGTGTTCATACCCGAGGTTAATGCAGAACTGGTATACTCATACAATGGATAAAATGATGAGTCGCGCAGTGAGATCATTTCCGTAAAGTGTCGGTCGCCCGATAGGAAAATAATTCCGGGAATGCTGTTTTGTTTAATATAGAGAATCAGTTCGTTGTATTCATTTGAAAATTGCGTCAGAGATTCATTGTACTCGCCGTTGGTGTTCAGCATCTGGTTTCCATTCATGATCACACGGAATGACACAAAGGCGTTTCCCGCACTGTTGCTGAGCGCATCCTTCAGCCATTGCAGCTGTGCCTTGCCAAACATCGTTTTGATACTGTCGTTCGGGGATTTATTCGGCGAGCGATGGTACCGGTCATCCAGCAGAAAGAATTCGACATCATTCCATATAAACCGTCCGAAGATACCCGGCGTTTCGCCTGTGCCGTAGGTTTGATTTGCCCAGAACAATTTGAAAATCTCCAGGGATGTTTCCCTCAGGCGATATGAACGGTCGGCATCGTTGGGGCCGTAATCGTGATCGTCCCATATTGCATAGTTGTGCGCTGCACCCAGCAACGGCTGCATCTCCGGAAGAGCCCGCGTATACTCGTTGCGGTGGATCAAACCGGATCGTGTGTCCCAATCCCTTTCGCGATAGTAGACATTGTCGCCTCCCCAGAGAAACAAGTCTGGCTGTTTTGATGCTATCGCTGCAAAAATTTTGTAGTCGCCGCCGTACTCGCGTCCGGGACGGTCATAACCCTTTTCGTTCACATATGCGCAGGAACCGAACGCGGCGGTAAAATCCGATGGATCAGTGCGCCATTGCCAATTCGACTGGGTTTGAAAACGGAGCGGATAGTTTCGCTTGACCGGTTTTCCTTCGATCAACAATTCATATCCATACGATCTTCCCGGTTGCAGCCCGCTGATGACCGTTCGGGCAGTGTATGCCTCTGCCTCCGATGTAGTGATTGAAATACTTTTTTGTTTGTCGTTCGGCCCGGAAGTATCCCAGTAAAGATACTGCACTGCAACGGGCTTGGTGGTTTGTACCCACAGCATCACCTCCGTCATTTGGCCGTACCCTACCATGGGGCCGGACCGGAGTGCTGCCGGTTGGGCGAAGAGGAAGGAATACATAAACAGAATACTGACAGCAGGGGAGATGAAAAATTTCACACGGAATCCTTTCTTTACGATCTGCAGGTAAAAGTACCCGATTAGAAATAAGGAAGCAAGTCTTCTTCTATTGATGGGAATGGGAATCCTTAAGTTTTTTTCATTTTCGGGTTCATCTTCTACCTTGGATATAGGACAACAATTTTTTATTTTCATTCATTATGAAACCATACAACTTCCTTCTTCTTCTGTTGTTTTCATTCTTCCACTGGTCCTGCGGTATTGTGAACACTGTTGCAGTGAACGCTACAACGAATATCGTCGATTACGGTCTTGCGGCGATCTTCGAAGAATCCGATCTCGATTTTGCGGAAAAAGCGATCCCCGGAAATCTTACCCTGCTGGAAGCGCTCTATCGAGCGAAAGAGAAGGATGACGACCATTTGGCGTTTTTGCTGACGGAAGGTTATACCGGCTATACGCTCGGTTTTGTTGAGGATATCGATGTGGAGCGGGCGAAAGTGCTGTATGCTCGAGCGCGCGATTATGGACTTCGGTCGCTGAAAAAGAACAAGCAATTTGCCCAGGCATTCGACCAGGATCAAGCATCCTTTAAAAAGAGTCTGGAACAATTCGGAAAAGAAGATGTGCCGATAATTTTCTGGACTGCCAATGCGTGGGGAAATCTGATCAACGTGAGCATTTCTGATCCGGCGGTGCTTGGCGACCTTCCGAAAGTGAATGCCATGATGGAATTCGTGCTGAAGAACGATGAGACCTATTTCTACGGCAGCGCTCACCTTTATTTTGCAGCGATTCTTGCCACAACGCCGAAGAACCTCGGCGGAAAACCGGACAGTGCGCGATATCATTTTGAAAAGTGTTTTCAGATCGGGAACAATAAATTTATCCTGCCGCACCTGTACATGGCAAAAAGTTACTGCGTTCAAATGCAGGATAGAGTGCTCTTCGATCAATTACTCTCAACCATCGAAGCTGCTTCCCTTGATGATCTGCCGGAACAACGACTGGTGAATGCGATCGCCAAACGGAAAGCAAAGATTCTCTCGCAAAAAGCTGACGAGCTCTTCTTCTAACCACTGATAGACAACCATGCCGTGTGGGAGCAGAAAATCCATGATGATAGACAGATATGCCGCCGCTGCTGCTACACACCGTGTTTCGTTCCGGATGTTGCTTTCAGTCGTATTTAGTATTTCGCTGATCCAGGCGCAGCAACCCGCTCTGCAAAACGTGTATCACCGTCATTCTGTTAGCCTGAACGGTGCATGGCGGATTATTGTCGATCCGTACGAAACAGGATATTACAATTACCGCTACGAACCGAGCGGCGATGGATATTTTGCCGATCGGAAACCGCGGAACAGTCAAGATTTGATTGAATATGATTTTGACAATTCACCGTCGCTGAATGTACCGGGGGATTGGAACACACAAAAGCCCGAACTTTTTTATTATGAAGGAACAATTTGGTATCGACGGATATTCGATTGTGATCTGAGCAGCCGCCGCCGGTATTTTCTCTATTTTGGTGCAGCGAATTATCATACAATCGTCTATCTGAACGGCGAAAAAATTGGGGAACACGTCGGGGGTTTCACGCCGTTCAGTTTTGAAGTGACAGGAAAGGTTCGCAGCACGGGCAATTCGGTGGTAGTGAAAGTGGATAACAAGCGCGTCCGGGAAGCAGTACCAACGGTAAACACCGATTGGTGGAACTACGGTGGCATTACGCGTGACGTGATGCTTGTAGATGTCCCCCGATCGTATATTGATGACTATTCCATCCAATTGTTGAAAGGGAACAGAATAACGATCGGTGGATGGGTTCGATTAACGGGCGATAAGAAAAATCAAGCCGTGACAATCTCTGTTCCTGAAGCGGGAATCACGGTCAGCGGAAGGACAAACAACGATGGTGTATTTTTCTTCTCAACGAATGCGAAACTGTCCCTGTGGGAGCCCGAGCATCCGGAACTGTATGATATCGTGATCGCTTCGGAAACGGACACAGTGCGCGACAATATCGGATTCCGTACGATCGAAACAAAGGGGCAGGATATTCTTCTGAACGGCAAATCGGTATTTTTGCGCGGTATTAGTATCCACGAGGAGGCGCCGTTCCGCAGCGGCCGTGCGTTCAGCGAAGAAGATGCAAGGACATTGCTATTGTGGGCGAAAGAACTTGGTTGCAATTACGTCCGGTTGGCGCATTATCCGCATAATGAGCATATGATTCGCATGGCAGATCAAATGGGGTTGATGGTCTGGTCAGAAATCCCGGTCTATTGGACGATTACATGGGAGAATTCTGCAACGTTAGCGAATGCATCGAACCAATTGTCAGAAATGATTTTGCGTGATAAGAATCGAGCGAGTATTGTACTCTGGTCGGTGGCGAACGAAACACCGGTAAGCGAATCACGCTTGAAATTCCTGACAGCGCTGGTCTCCCGAGTGAGATTATTGGATTCAACACGACTGGTAACCGCCGCTCTTGAGCGGCATTACAGTGATGAAACGACACAGGTGATCGATGATCCGCTGGGCAAATACTTGGATGTTCTTGGATGTAATGAATATATTGGATGGTACGAAGGATTGCCGGATAAAGCGCGCCGGGTCACATGGAATATCGCATATGATAAACCGCTGATTGTCAGTGAATTCGGCGGAGATGCACTGTATGGGTTTCATGGAGATTCCTTAACGCGGTGGACGGAAGAGTATCAGGATTACCTCTATAAAGAGCAACTTGCACTCTTGTCGCGAACAACACAATTGCGCGGTATCAGTCCGTGGATCCTGACGGATTTCCGGTCTCCGCGGCGACCGCTGCCAAACATCCAGGACTATTTCAACAGGAAGGGGTTGATTTCGAACCGCGGCGAGAAGAAAAAAGCTTTCCGGACTCTGCAACAGTACTACCTATCACTGCAGAAAACATGGAAGACGAAATAATTGTTGTATTTTTTCATAGAAGGGAGCAGGAAATTTGTTATGAAGGTACGAAAAATATATTGGTTGATATTGTTGTTTTACTCGGCGTCTGTTTTTTCACAAGAACACATCATTAAATTTGCCACACTCGCCCCGGAAGGAAGCACCTGGATCAATATCATGAAAGAATACGATTCTGCGGTCCGAAAGGAAAGCGGCGGCAGGCTTGGATTCCGAATCTATGCAGGCGGTGTAGCCGGGGATGAGAAGGATGTCATGCGCAAGATCCGTTTAGGTCAGTTTAACAGCGCCGGCATTACCGGATTCGGTATCGGCGAGATTGCAAAATCCGCCCGTGTACTCGATGCGCCGTTTCTGTTCAAGAATCACACAGAAGTCGATCAAATCGTTACGCAGTTCGATGCGGAATTCAACAGGGAATTTGAGAACGGCGGATTCATTCTGCTTGGCTGGGCGGAAGTGGGATCTGTGTATATCATTTCAAAGGCACCCATCACGAAGATTAGCGACCTGCACAGCATAAAAATGTGGGAATGGGAGGGTGATCCGGTTGCGGATGCAACGTTCAGAACCATCGGTATCAATCCAATCCAACTCTCCATTACCGATGTTGTGACATCGTTGCAGACTGGTTTGATCACGGGTGCATACGCCTCACCGCTTGCCATCGTATCGCTGCAGTGGAATTCCGCGACGAGTCATTTAATGGATTATCCGCTGACGAATGCGTCCGGTGCTGTTGTTATCTCCAAAAGGGATTTTGATAAAATCCCAGCCGACCTGCAGCAGATTCTGCAGAAGCACGGGAAAACTCTCATGCGGAAACTGACCGAACAGAGCCGTAAGGATAATGTGAAATCCCTTGAGACACTCAAAAAAAATAAAATGACCTTTAACAGACCAGATGCCAACGAGATCAAGTCGTACGATGAGATCGGCAAGAAAGCACGCCGCTCGCTTGTGGGAAAACTCTATTCCGAAGATCTGCTGAACCGTGTGGAAAAAGCACTTTCTGATTTCCGTGCAAAAGACGGAAAATAGTTCATCAATGAAAGTGTTGATCGCACACGACTATTTCAACGAAAGAACAGATATTCTATGAAACCATTTCTCGTTATTGATTACTGGCTGGAACGAATCTCAGGATGGATGCTGGTTACGCTCCTCGGGATTATGATTGTTATGGCATTCGGTCAGGTAATCCTCAGGAATTTTTTTGAATCGAGTATTGAGTGGGGAGATATTTTCCTTCGCCATCTCGTTCTCTGGGTGGGATATTTTGGCGCGGTTATCGCGACAGGGGAAGGACGTCACCTGCGCATTGAATTCGTCAGCAAACTGGTATCGCAACGACCCCGAAAAATATTTTTTATCATCACAAGCCTTTTTGCCGGATATGTTTGTTATCTGTTGATGCAGGCATCGATCTCATTCCTGCAGCTGGAAATGGAATCAGAGTCAACACTGATACTCGATCTGCCGAGTTGGTACTTCATTGTTATCATCCCCGCCGGGTATGCCATGGTGTCGTTCCGCTTTATTGTCCGTGCGTTGAATTGGACCGCGGAGATCTTGAAAGGGAACTGGAATACCGGGGAGGAGAAGCACTAATGCCGATAATCTACATTGCTTTGGGCCTTATCCTGCTGGTGTTGATCGGAACACCGCTCTTTACAATCATTGGCGCCATCTCCATGTACGGATTTTCCAATGAAGGGATTGATACAGCGGCGGTGATTATTGAATTGTACCGACTGGCAAGCCAGCCGGTATTGCTCGCAATTCCGCTGTTCACGGTGGCGGGATATTTTCTTGCGGAGAGCAAGGCGCCGATCCGCATTGTAGCGCTGGCGCAGGCATTAATCGGATGGATGCCGGGCGGATTGGCGATTGTTGTGTTGTTGAGTTGCGCTGTATTCACCGCATTTACCGGCGGCTCCGGTGTAACCATTGTTGCACTCGGTGGACTCGTCTTTCCTATTTTGATCTCCGAAAAGTACTCTGAAAAATTTGCTCTCGGACTCGTCACGACCTCTGGAAGCTTGGGATTGCTCTTTCCGCCATCGCTGCCGATAATTCTCTATGGAACGTTTGCTGAAGTTTCCGTTGATGCGCTGTTTAAAGCTGGCATCGTTCCCGGCGTGATCCTGATGTTGGTCGTTGCAATGTACAGCATTCAGCAGGGAGGGAAATCCCATGTTCCCCGGCATCCGTTCGATGCCAAAAAGGCGTGGGCAGCCATTAAAGCGATCGCCTGGGAGATCCCGCTGCCGTTCTTCATTATTTTTGGGATTTACGGTGGATTATTTACGGCAACAGAAGCCGCAGCGGTTACAGCCTTCTATGTGTTCGTCGTTGAAGTATTTATCTACCGCGATTTAAAATTCTTTACCGATGTACCGCGGGTTATGAAGGAGAGCATGGTGCTGGTCGGCGCGATCCTGATGATTCTTGGCTGCGCCATGGGATTGACGAGCTATCTCATCGATCAACAGGTGCCGCAAAAACTGTTTGAATATATCAGCCAGGTGGTAACGAGTAAAATATTTTTTCTGGTGATCTTGAATCTCTTCCTGCTCGTGATCGGGATGATGATGGAGATATTTTCCGCCATTGTGGTAGTGCCGTTGATTGTTCCAGTCGCAAAACAGTACGGTATCGATCCTATCCATCTCGGTATTATTTTCCTCGCAAACCTGGAGATCGCGTATTTAATGCCGCCGGTCGGTTTAAATCTGTTCATGGCGAGCTTCCGATTCAAGAAGTCCATCGGTCAGGTGGCGATAGCAACTCTGCCGTTTATCACGGTGCTGTTTATAGCGTTGATTCTGATTACCTACGTGCCGCAGTTGAGTCTGTGGCTGGTGCAGTAACGGAATCAGTGAAGATCAGCATGGATTGCAGCGGAAGTGTTTTCTGCCACAGTTTCATTGCGTCCGTTACTTGATGGACGGCATCAGTGCGAACTGCATAATATGAAACAACATTCTCCGAAGCCGTAACTTCTCTTTTTGTCAACGTCAGTTCTCCGACTTTCGTCCATGTCGGCGGCAGAAACGGGAACCACACATCGTAGAGAATTGCAAACGTAATTCCCTTCGAAATCACAATGGAATCGATCCACTCTGTTTTCAATGGATTTGCGATCCTCAGCTTCCATGCATCACGCGATGCTAGTCCCCAGAGATCGAGTATCACTTCATCATTTTGAAATGCAGCGTAACCGATATCGTTCACCGCTGCCGGACCAATGTAAAATTCCGTGAGGAGCCGATGATTCTGGTAATGTTGTTCATAAATATTGTTAGCCGCCGTCGGCACAGTGAATATCGCTGAATTTACCCGTGCACAAAAGAACATCTCCGCACCGACCAATACCACAGCGGCAAACGCCGGTGAAAATCGAACAACTGATCGGATAACCGATTTCCCCGAAATCATCAGCACCAACAGAGCAAATATCCACATATACATCTCATACCGGAATGAATATGCAAGGTCCGTCGAAAAATCGCCAAGCGGTTGTGTATAGCCATTCAATAGATGCAGCAAAATGATAAAGGCACTCCCCAATCCCAATATGGCAAATGGTTCCGTTCGCGTCTTCAGAAAATAATATCCTATGGAAAAAACCGCTACGGCAAAATAGAATCCTCCAAAATAACTATTGACCGTACCGACGAACTTTGGGATGGACACCATACTGCTTTGCAACGAGTTGGTTTTCAAAAGAACAGACGTCGGCAGAAATGAAGCATCGTTATACCATAGGAATAATGAGAACAATAGATGAATACCCGCTACTCCCGCAAGTGCATGGAGAGTGCTCCGAATTCTGCCGCGCACAAAGAAAAAAGAGATGGCAAAAAGACAAATGGACAAATTTTCATATCGTACGGTTGAAGCAAGGATAATTGCAAACACCACAGCACGCGGATCAAACACTCCTCTTAATTCCTGAACCATCACAAAAAGAACTATAACGACGGTCATGATCTGCAAGGAATGTTCCATACCCGAAAATATCAACGGCACCATTCCCGTTGCTGCAATGCTCAGAATCGACAGCAGCAAAACGATGAATGATTTGTTTTCTATATCATGAAAAACAGTTTCCAATATCTTCCAGGAAAAAAAAAGTGTTCCGAACGAGCAGAAAATGTTCAACAGCAACGGAACATAGACAACGAACGAAAAGAAAGTGAATGGCGCCAGAAGGAACGGCCAGAGAATACTGGATGAGGGCGATGAAAATTCTCCCGGATTGATCCCATAACCTCCATTGGCAATGGATTCTGCAACGGATAGATGGATGTATGCGTCGTCCAGCGTGTAGACGAATGTTCCCGAATTTATTTTCAAAATGGAAACAAACTCGGCAACGATAAACAGCAAGAGGACTGACGATGCGATAAAAAATGGAAACGATCGTTTCATGTACTATAAGATACATATTTGTTGTGAAAAATTAGAAAAATAACTTTGTGCCTCTCTCGCTTTGTGGTTATATTTATCACAGAATGTCAAAACAAACGTCGAAATATGTATGTCAATCGTGCGGATATGTTTCCGCGCGTTGGACGGGAAAATGTCCGAACTGCAATGAATGGAACACCTTTGTTGAAGAAGCCCCCACACCGTTGAAACTTGTCCGCAAAAGCGGCGGGATCTCATCGAAACTCGATGCGGTGCCGTTGACAGAAGTGGACGGCATCGCCGATGTCCGATTTGTGACGGGGCTGGCGGAGTTCGATCGCGTGCTCGGCGGCGGCATCGTCACCGGCAGTGTGATTCTGCTTGGCGGTGATCCGGGTATAGGCAAATCAACATTAATGATGCAAGTTGCTCTGCATCTAAAAGATAAAGTTGTTCTGTATATCACAGGTGAAGAATCACCGAAACAGGTGAAGCTGCGAGCTGAACGGCTTGGGAAAGCAACCAATCGTTTTCAATTGCTGGCAGAAACGAATTTGGAAACAATCACCGATGTGATCGAACGGGCGCTGCCGGATCTGGTGATTGTCGATTCTATCCAAACGTTATTCAATCCGAATCTCGAAAGTGCACCCGGCAGTGTTGGTCAGGTGCGCGAATCGACCGGACTGTTGACGCGGATTGCAAAAGCGAAGAATATTCCGATCATTCTCATCGGTCATGTTACGAAAGAGGGAGCTATTGCCGGACCGCGAGTGATAGAACATATGGTCGATGCTGTATTGCAGTTTGAAGGGGAAAAACACTATGCGTACAGGATTCTGCGCGGTATTAAAAATAGGTTCGGATCAACAAATGAAATCGGTATTTTTGAAATGCACGATACCGGGCTTCGCGAAGTAAAGAATCCGTCTGAGATATTTCTTTCTGAACGGAGTTATGGTTCCAGCGGCGCGGCCATTGTTGCCAGTCTGGAAGGAACGCGACCGATTCTGATTGAAGTGCAGGCTCTGGTTTCCACGAGCAATTATGGTATGCCGCAGCGTTCTTCTACTGGATTCGACCTGCGACGTCTGCAAATGCTTCTTGCCGTTCTTGATAAGCGCGTTGGTATCAACACCGGGGCGCATGATGTGTTTGTGAATATCGCCGGCGGCATCCGCATCGATGAACCGGCGGCGGATCTCGGAATTGCTACGGCAATCGTCTCTTCCCTTCGCGATATCCCGGTGGATTCACAGACTGTGGCGATCGGCGAAATCGGTCTGGGGGGTGAGATCCGTACGATTGCACATTGTGACAAACGCATTCTGGAATCGGCAAAACTGGGATTTAAGACGATCATCGTTCCATCCTCCAATGCAAAAAAAATGAAATCGTCGAACGAGACCACCATTATCGGCGTTGAAACGATACAGGAAGCGATCAAACATTTGGTTGGATGACCGGATGCTGCTTATTCAACCGAACCAAAGGGTTAAATAATGAATGCTGAATTCATGTGGGAAGCCATCAGGCTGTCAGTGAACAACATCAGGGAAGGGAACGGCGGACCGTTCGCCTGTGTGGTCGTCAAGGATGGTAAGATTGTGGCACGAGGGACGAACACTGTCACCTCCTCCAATGATCCCACGGCACATGCGGAGATCGTTGCAATCCGCAACGCATGTAAGGAATTGAACACCTTCCAGTTGACCGGCTGCGAAATCTATACTTCTTGTGAGCCGTGCCCAATGTGCCTTGGCGCCATCTACTGGGCGCGGCCGGACAGGATCTATTATGCGAACACTCGGAGCGATGCAGCGCACATCGGTTTTGATGATGAGTTTTTGTATTCAGAACTTCCGAAAAAGGTTTCTGAACGAAAGATCCCGGCGGTTCAATTAATGCGGCAGGAAGCGCTCGCAGCGTTCCGTGAATGGGAACAAAAGAACGACAAGGTCCAGTACTGAATATGAACACACTTGATATGTTAGGTTACGGCGGATTCATTTTTCTGGCGATCTGCTGGATTCCGCAAACGATAGAAACAATTAAGAACGGCAGAGTTGCTATGGAGCGCTCCTTTTTGCTGATGTATGCGATCGGCGCCGGATTGCTGATGGTGCAGGCCATTGGATTGGAAAATCTTCCGCTAATTCTGCTGAACAGTTATACGACACTTGCCAGCCTCATTAACCTGTATTATGGCGTATTCCCGCGGAAAGAATTTTGAATAAAATACTTCTTGCAACCAATAACCGCCACAAAGTGGAAGAGATAAAACATTTTCTTCTGACACTTCCATTCGACGTACATTCACTGATCGACATTACCGATGTTCCGAAGACGGTGGAAGATGCACCCACGCTGAAGGGAAATGCATTAAAAAAAGCGCGTGAAGCATATGTTGCCACAGGAATGCTATCACTTGCAGACGACACGGGGCTGGAAGTCTTTTATCTGGCAATGATGCCGGGTGTGTTTTCCGCGCGGTATGCAGGAGAGCAAGCGTCCTATAAAGATAACTGCGACAAGCTGCGGCGGGAAATGTCCGGTGTTCCTCCGCGCCGCCGGAGAGCACAATTTCGCACGGTAATCGCCATGGTCGGGAAAGGATTCGAGCAGACAGTCGAAGGATGTGTGGAAGGTGCCATCACCGAAGAACCGCGGGGGAATCAAGGATTTGGATATGATCCATTGTTTGTTCCCAAAGGATATACACGAACCTATGCCGAGATGTCGCTTGAAGAGAAAAACATTCTCAGTCATCGCGCGCGAGCGCTGGAAAAGGCAGTTGATAAATTGAAAGGGATGTAAAATATGACCGTCCGCAGAGGTGACGGTCATATCACAATTACTCCAGTGTTACCGCTGTGCCGCTTGCGCTTACCATCAACATTGTGCCGTTGCCGACTGTTTCATAATCAAGATCGACGCCGATCACCGCATTCGCTCCCATTGACCTGGCCTGTTGCTGCATCTCTTCCAGAGCGATTTCTTTTGCCCGGCGAAGTTCTTCTTCATACGCAGCAGAACGACCGCCGACGATATCCCGGATTCCTGCAAATAAGTCCTTGAAGATATTTGCACCAAGGATTGCCTCGCCGCTGACGAGTCCATAATATTTCACTGCCCGTTTTCCTTCAACGGTATTTGTGGTTGTAAGCAACATTGTTCCTCCTGTTGTTGATAAAAATTTGCTTTTTCGATCTACTATGCTGACATTTTACCGGACTAATAAAAGAACAAGTCCAATGAGAAGCAAGATTTCGATTGAATATCCGAATCCACCGCACAATAAGAAACTGTTCACAAACAACAACACACGATGCCATACGTTAATGTAAAGATTACAAAGGATGGCGCGACCGTTGCACAAAAAGCGCAGGTCGTGAAAGAGATCACCGATACGCTGCAGAGGGTGCTCGGGAAAAAGCCTGAGCATATCCACATTGTTATCGATGAAGTGGAGACGGAGAACTGGGGATTTGCCGGTATGCTGACATCTGAATTACGACAAAGGAAAGACCAATGAATTATTATGCCTTGATCTATCATGTTGTTCCGGACTACGTCACCCGTCGCACACAATTCCGAGAAGAACATCTTGGGCTCGCCAATGAATTCGTCTCTCGCGGAGAACTGCTTCTCGGCGGCGCATTCAGCGATCCTGCCGATACCACGCTGCTGATCTTTCGTGTCAGCGACCCCTCCGTAATAGAAAATTTCGTGAAGAATGATCCATATTATAAGAATGGAATTGTGGAAAAATGGGAATTGCGGCCCTGGACCGTTGTGGTGGGGAGCGATAAAAAATAGAAAATCCCCGGAGTATTTTCCGGGGATTTGGGTTTTCATTTATTTCTATCACGCAGGGAAGGGAGAGATCCCTGCAAGGCTACTCGCAGAATACGAGAACCTCAATTTCCACTGAATGAGCGCCTTGAATGTCCTGATCGATCGCGCGGAGAGTGAAAATATTCTTGCCGCGATTCAGCTTTCCTTCCACCACCGTGCCAACGCCAAATATCTCTTTTCCTTTTCGCCATTCGTAGCCAATCTTGGAATTTTCAGGCCGATTCACTTTTGGTGCCGTCAAAATAATCGACGGATTCGAAGGATTCCAGATGATTGTCTGTGCAGAGGGTTTGTCCGTGAACTCCAAAGAGTCCCATACCGTGATGGTAAATTGGTTTGAGGCGAGCACCTTACCTGTTGGCGTCCAAACCACGGTCGCTGACTGTACACCGGTTGTTGTAGGAATCCATGTCGGTTGAATCTTGATATTGCCTGCAAAGTTGATGGTGCCGTTCGAAAACAGTTGATTGGCATTTATCTCGGTTCCGATGATCCAATCCTTCGGATACCCAGCGGTGAATGTTGGTTGTGCAATCACAAAGAACTCTTTTTGGACTGAATCAATTGAATTGCGGACACCCCTGCCGTCATTCGCAATGAGCGTGATAATCATCCTTCCGGCAGAAAGCCGGATCGAGTCGGATGATATGGCAGCATCGTTGATCCTCCAAGCAAATGTCAACGTATCGGAGTCCGCATCACGCAAATGTTCCGGTTTCAAAATAATCATTTCATTTTCGTACAATGGTTCGGCAAGGGAGAATGTCGGATTCGGTTTTGAGTTGATGCGCACTGTTGCCTGTTTTCGGACAGAGCGCGTTGCTGTCTGCGAATTGTCGGTGATGGTCAACTCTACGGTGTGGACTCCAGCGGTGATCTGTGCCGCGGTAACGACCGGTGTTGTGCCGATCTGTTTTCCATCAATCTTCCAATCATATTGGGCAATAATCCCGTCTGTATCGCCGGATTTTGATGCATCGAGCACCAGGCGGTCACCGAGCGCAGCGTCAGTCGGGATATTCCAGGATATGAACGGAGGTTCGTTCACCAGAATCTTCTTCACGACGCTCGCACTGTTACAGCTTGAAGAGGATTGAATATCTATCATCAAAGCGATCTCATAGGTGCCCGACCGCTGAAAACGATATTGTACCGGGCTTAATGTTGAGGAAGTGAAGACCGAATCGTTGCCGATTTTCCATCGCACGGAAGAGACAACACCGTTCAATTTCGAGGGTGCGGGATCGAATGAGACCTGTTCGCCAATGCTCACACGTTCCGGCATTGCAAAGTTCGCCGTCGGTCCTTCGATTACGTGAATGGTAGAAGTTGCCTGGCTAACCCGCGTGCATCGTCCGCTGCCGCTTCCGACCACGGTCAATGTTGCGTAATATGTTCCTGCTTTGGTATACGCATGCGATACTACCGCACCGAGCGAGGTGATCCCGTCGCCAAAATCCCATGTGTATGATCCGATAAGACCATTCGGATCGATGCTCTGTGAACCGTCAAAAGAGAGCGGGACATTCACACAAACGGAAGTATCGGTAAAAGTCTGATATGCGACCGGAGAACCTTCGATAATAATCGGTATGGTGGCGGTAGCGGGTTGTTCCGCAAAACCGTCGTTGAGCAGCAGTTTCACCGTATAATATCCCGGCGTCTTATAGGTATGCGCAGGATTTGTTTCGGTCGAGGTCGTACCGTCGCCGAAATCCCATTTGGTTGATACCGCATCTCCATCCGGATCGTACGACAGTGAACCGTTGAATAGAATCGTTTGACCGGTGCAGGAATAAATCAGCGAATCTACAACGGCAACAGGTGGACGATTGACAAGGATCTTCACCGTTTCGCGTGTGATGCTGTTCTTCCGTTCCTGTCCGTCATTCGCTGTGAGTGTAATGAAATGAACACCGCCCGAAGGAGCATCCCATGTGAATGCGGCTTTGTTCACACGAGTCCCGTCTGGTAACAGCCATTCGAAATTAACGGCATGTTTGTCTATATCGTAACTCTGGCTGGCGTCGAGCAGTATCCGGCGCGAGTTCGTTCTGAACAATGTTTTGGTGACGATGATCGGAGCGGCATTGACAAGAATATCTTTTTGCACAGATTGCGCAGAATTTGAAAATCCAGAGCCGTCATCCGCTATTGCGGTAGCATTGATAACACCGGACCGCGAAAAAGTCTTTGTTACCTTCATTCCCTCAGCAGTCGTGCCATCTGAGAATCTCCAACGGATGATCCGTAAGTTCTTTGTTTCACGGTCTGATGATGCAGTTGCGTCGAAGGTAACGGGTATATTGGGTTCAGCAACATTCGGTACGGTTTTGAATTGAACGACCGGAGGATAATTGATGTGGATGGAAAGAGTTTTCAAACCGACAGCATCATCAAATCCTGAATCATCCTTCACTTTTAATGCAACAGCATAGTCGCCGGGTTCATCGAAGGTAATGGTCGGATTTGCGCTGCGTGCTTTTTCCACGCCGTTTACATACCAAAAATATTCAGCCACGGTTCCGTCAGGATCGCTGCTGCGTGTTCCGTCCAGTTGCAGCGGACGGGTTGGTTCCCACACTGCGGGGATTGCAAACTGTGCAACCGGATACTTGTTAATCACCAGGTCATGAGTTGTCCGTTGAATACTGTTCGATTGGCGCTGCCGGTCATCAACGGTCAGCGTAATGGAATATCTTCCGCTTTGCTGGTATTCATGAACCACGGTTCTTCCGATACCTGTCGATCCATCGCCGAAATCCCACGTGTGAACAAGTTCTTTCTGGTCTGCATCAGATGTCTTTTCTGCCGAGATTTTCTGTCGGGCTGATGTAGACCGAGATTCAGCGGTGATTACCGGCACCGGCGGAGCGTTGATATGGATCTCCCGGGAGATTGTTTGAATCGAGTTTTCGACATTCTCACCATCATCGGCCGTGAGCGTTACTGTATAATCTCCGGCTTGAGAAAATGAAAGATGTGCAGATTCACCAGCAACATTATGACCGGCGGTAGAAGACCAAGAAAATGCAACGATTGGATTGTCCGTATCAATTGCAGAAGCACGCAACCGAATTGTGTCGCTGGGAGCTGCTTGCTTAATCATTTCAAATGCGGGGAGCGGTTCGGCGTTAACACGGTATTTAATCGTTTGGGTAAATGTTGAATTCGAAGTATTTGTCCTGTCGTTTGCAGTGAGCGTGAGAGAATAACTTCCGGCTTTGTCATGTTTTATGGAAATCGAATTTCCTTTGTTTGATCCGGTGATGCCGGCGCCGCTCCAGAGGAAATCAAGTTCATCATTGTCGTTATCCGCATCGTTTTCCACCACAAACGAGACTGGTGTCGAACGGCCGAAGATGGACCGGAAATTCACATCCACATACGGCTGAGCATTGACACGGATCTTTTGGAAAGCGTTCGCTTCGGTGCAGGATGAGTTTGGCGCTCCATCGTTCACCAACAGTTTTACGTCGTATATTGTCGGCAATAAGCTGGAGAGCGTCAGTATTTTTTCATCGCTGCGGAATTCTCCGTTTACATACCACTGATAGGTCAACACTGCTTTTTCAGGATCGGATGACGAAGCGGAAGAGAGCGTGACGATTTCACCGGGAGCGGCGATAGTCTTGTCTGCTGTGATGACGGCGGTTGGCGGAGCATTGACGGTGACTGCAATATTCTGATGCCAGAACCGGGGAAAATACATGCCGCGGGTAGGTATGAAGACGGAGACAGAACTCTTTCCCGGTCGTCCAAAATCAATATCGGCAGAATCCTTTTCGTATATCTTTGTACCATAACTCCATTTTGGATCGCCGCCGAACAGATTTTTTTTTGTTGCTTCGTTCAAAGCAAGCACCACGTTATTGCACGATGTACTTGCACGCTGAACCGCTTCGATGACCGGTTTTTGAGGTTGACGGACGATCACCGGTTTTAATTCCCACAATACAGGAAAAGGAGTCCCTTTCACTACAAGATTGTTCACTTTCAGCGGTGAGCCGGAAACGGTAAGTCCCCATTCATTCGCCATGCCGTTTGGTAGAACCGGTAGATAGAAACCTTTGGCGGCCGGAAGTTTTGAATAATTTCCGAATGCATCGCGAATGCCGACATGTACCTGTTCTTCGCCAAACGACGCGAATGATGTGACTGTTAGTTCAGATGGAAGGAACGGGCGAAGCTGCATCTCTGCGGTTGACGGAATTCGATACAGACAAATGGAAAGATCGATCGCAAGGATCGACCAGTCAGTCCGGAGTGACGCTACGGAATTTGAATCTGCCACCTGCAACTGGAAACTGTTTACATCGTTGCCGTCTGCAGCCCGAACGCGGAGGATCCAGCCGTTCTTTCGTGATGCGTCGAGAATGGAGAATCGTTTCCAGCGATTATAGTACTGTTGTTCATCAAGGGTTGTCAGTTTCATCGACGGCTTTGCAGTACGTGCAATGACTGTCAGCTTGCCGTTAGAATATGAATACAAAGCATCGAAAGGAATGAGTTCGAAGGAGGTGTTAGTTTCCAACGAGCCGAGGATGATGTCGGCAACTCCGCCAAGTCCGGCATCAAACAGATGCAGTGCGGCGTTAGTAGCATTCGGTTCCGGTTTAATCCAAAAATCGTACTGATGAACATTATCACCGGTCTCTTTGACAAGCGCCTGATTTCCGGAGACGGAGAGGAAAACCTCCTGTGCAAAAAGCGGTTGGACGGAGAGAAGAACAAATAGCAGGGCGATGAACACTGCATAAACGTTTGTTTTCCTGCTGTCAATGATGAACGCCGGCAGACCGGATCGTCCTTCTGATGTTCCCGATAAAACGACACAGTGCATTTATTCTACCCGATATGTTTTTGTCGCGACCACAATATTATCACTAATTGATTCAAATACCAGCGTCAATTGAACGCCGATGAGTTGCTGTACCGATACCGCCCAGTTTCCCTGGGAATCTGTTTGCGCGGCAATTCTTTGTTCGCCGTGAGTGACGACCACCCGCATGGAAGGATATGCCGTCCCGCGGGCTGTGATCAATTCAGTCACCGGCGAGAGCATTGTGTCTTCCGCTGGACAATTCCAGTCGATCGCCGTTACCCTGTTGATATCGATCGGGATGATTGAAAGGAGCCGTTCGCGGGAATTGCCGGAGCGGTCCGTTGCTTTCAACGTCACCTGCCGCTCGGATTGTTCGACAGAAACGGCGACGGCGAAGGAGCCGTCGGAGTTCAACGCGAAAGTCTTTCCATTCACGGAGAAATGTGCATCCGGTTCTGTGCTGCCGGTGATCGTCAGTCGCGCCAATGCGGTATACTGACGGTCGGTTTCCCATCCTGCAATGTTCACTGCGGGAGGAAGTTTATCCTCTACCCTTAAGATTTGGTACACAGGACTCTCCATTCCGCGCAATCCGAACTTATCGACGGCAGTTAATCGCACATAGACGATGCCCAAATCAATTTTTTCCAGGCGAACCTGTGTCCGCTGTGAAGTATAGGTCTTAATATCCGTGTTGAATTCTTTGGATTTGCATAACTCCACTTTATATCCGGTGCTGAACGGAACGCCGGTCCATTGCAGCAACAGTTCATCTGAATATATAACGGAATCGATCCCGCTCCATGGAAGCAACGGAGCTGGCAGCAGCGGTATGGGAGGGAGCGGATCTTTTCCTTTTTCCACAACAGTGCCTTCGTTCGTTCTCAATCGAACTCTTCCTTTGTTGGCCGAGACATCCATCGTGCCGTCATAGTTGGAGAGTTTCACGCGGCGTTCTTCCACAGCGCTTGCCCAGAATTTACCGGACCGAACTTGAGATTCTGATGTACCTGCCTGGAACGTGAAGTTGTTCCGTTCCTTTGCACTTTCAGTAAGTTTAGTCAGCAAACTCCCTTTAACAAGTGCAATGTCCCGGCGGATCCGCTGATCCAGTTTGTCCATTATCGATGCGCGGATCACGACGGTCGAATTCGGATCGACCATCACTTCAACTCCATCCGTGAATGCCAGCTGTGCAAAACTCAATTCTCCAGTCCGTAAACCGTCCGCTTGTGCTAACAGATCCCCTTTTTGCGCATCCTTCCAGTCTCCGAGGAATCCTTTTCGCTTTGTTACAGTGCCGTTCTTTTCGGCGAGCAGTGCATCGATCTCTTCGTTCCGCTTCCGCTCGATGGTCCGTTTAATGTTGTCCAATGATTGCAGAAACAATCCGCCGGTCCTGGACAATACTGTGAAGTTTCCTTCCTTCACCTGTGCATCATACTCTGCCCCCAGTGACGCAGCGGCCTGAAGTTCCTCCGGAGCAAAGACCCGTGCGCCGGCTTTAAGCAATCTGTTAAAGTATTCTTTCCCCTCCTTCACCAGTGCGTGTTGTTGCGAAAATTTTTTGATTTGTTGGAGCGCATCCCTGGACAATAAAAATGTATTTGTTTCAACATTCCGTTCTGCAAATGACACGATCACCGGCCATGCGGCGGCGTCACCGGTGAGTTCCAATGTTTTTTTTTGGATGTCGCCGGAGGGAAATCTGATTTGGGCGGCCGACAGCGATATGCACAATACGAGAAGGGCACTATGTCTTAAAAATATCATACGATTGGGATAGTCAAAGTGAACCGGCAGCCGATCTGTTCGTTCGATTCAAGCGCCACTCCTCCATTGTGATGATTCATCACTTGTTTCACATGCGCAAGCCCCAAACCTGTTCCCAGCTCGGTTGCCGATTGTTTGTTGGATGTTACACGAAAGAATTTCGAAAAGAGCTTTTGCTGGTCTTCCGCAGAAATGCCGAATCCATGATCTGTAATAATGAACAAGATGTTGTTATTGCTGCGATGCATTTCCACGTCGATGGTTCGGTGTTCATCGCCGTATTTTACGGCATTGGATATAAGATTGAGAAATGCTTCCCGCATCAGATCGGGAGCGACAGTTGTATGCGGGATGTCTGCTTCGGCAGAAAAATTCAGCTGCAGGGATTTTGCATGCAGCTGCGGTTGTTGCGAATCGCACACGCCTTTTGCAATTACAACAAGATCAGCCGGTTCCCGGTGATATTCCACAGAATGTGATTCCAAACGCTGCACATCCAAGAACCGGTTCACCAACCGGTTCATCGTCCGGCTGCTTTCCTTAATGATCCGTACATATTCCATCCGTTCGTCCGTTCCCATCTCCGGTTCATCCATGATAAACGATGCGAAACCCATGATACTGTTCAGCGGATTGCGCAATTCATGGACGATGAAGTTCATCATTTCCGTTTTCATCGCATCGATCATTCGTTCCGTGGTCAGATCGTGCAGCACCAGGAGTGATCCCAGATGTTCATCCCCGCGGCTGATTGCGACATCGTGCAGACGGAAATATTCATTGCCGGAGTCCGGGAATGCTATGCAGATCTCCTGCTGATGAAAGGAGACCGTATACGGACCGCTCTGTTCGCTCCGGGAGGACTCTTTTGTCCTTTCGATATTTGGGTGGGTGAGCAGATCGTGTTTGTTCAGAACGGGCATTACTTTGTGCAATTCATCTTTTACACGGATGAACCGATCGTTCATGAATGCAAAGGTGTTATCATTCCCTGTAATACTGATACAATCCTCACTGTGAGAAAGGAAGAACTTATTCTTCCATTCCTCCATGATAATCTTTTCCACATTGATACGCTGATACCGTTCCATGACAGTTCTCATAGACTCGATGGTTTGCGCAACGGCAGCCAGTTCGCGGATGTGCGGTTCGGCAATGGGCCGGGAAAAATCAAGCGTCTTCAGCCGTTCGACATCGTGCACCAGTTGCGTTACCGGTTTTGACAGCTGCTTTGAAAAGTACCAGCCGAACATGACCACCACAAGCGTCAAAATAGCAACGATGGAGGCGGAATATGCCATCAGATGCTGCACCGGACGGACAATGACGCTTTTTGGTATTCCGATGACCAGATACATCGGTACGTCCGAGAATTTTGAAAAGAACAAATTCCATTCATTGCCGTCCACTGTCACATCATGCATTACGGTTAGATGCTGCCATGATTCGGGCGTGAGCGGAAGGGCGAGGGGTACATTACTATAGAGCACTCCACGGTGGCTTCCCACTCGAATTGCAAATGTTTCTCCTACGGGAAGCGTCGAAAGCAGATGCAGCAGACCTGATGAATTTGCAAATATCGTCAAGATCATCGGTTGAGCATTGACGCGAAACAATTTTTGAATTCCGATCATCTGTAATCCAGATCTGGAATCGCTTTCCCACAATATTGAGATCGATGAATCCCTTTGGGAAACGTTCCAAGCATCAGCTGGCGGATCGAAGCGGAAATTCGGATGTGCCGAATTGGTAGCGACAAATTCATCCGTAAGGACAGGAGAAGAGACAATCACCTGAATGAGGGAACTGTCGAATGCGATTTGCTGACGGATCAATGCAGCGACTTCCTGCGGTCGGGATTGAACACTCCAGGCAAGATAGTGTGCAATAGTGACCCAGTGCTCCAATTTTTCATCCACAGACCGTATGGCAAAATGCTGCACCTGTTGCACGACTGTTGTCCTTTCTTCAGTGACCCGTGTTTCATAGAGCGGCCGGACGAAATACCACATCACCCCGATGGACAGGACGGCGAACAACCCGATAAGGATAAATATGCGATGATGAAAAGAGAAGCGGGAAAACAAAGTCATTCTTTATTATAGTATAATCGGTTCGAAAGAAAATACAAAAAAAACATTCCAAATTTTAGCGAAATTGATTATTTTCTTCATTGGCGGGTGAAAAGGAAGGAAAGAACACGAAAGAGTATTGTCCGGCATCTGCCGGTTTTTTTCTTTAAAAATGAAAATCCCCACAATGACTGTGAGGATCTTCGCCGGTCGGGAAGACAGGATTCGAACCTGCGACTTCTTGCTCCCAAAGCAAGCGCTCTAGCCGGGCTGAGCTACTTCCCGATTGTTTCCGCATCAATATACTACAAAAACCTTTACGTTGGAAGGTAATTTTTTTCGAATATGCCCTTTGTCGTGTTATATATTGCTGCTACGCTTGCCGCCAATGCAACAGCCACGTGGTTCATCCATTTTCCTTTCTTCGGACAGGTGTCCATCGCAACATTTATCTTCGGTGTTACCTTTACTGCCCGGGACAGGGTGCATAGCACGCTCGGCAGAAAAAAGGTCTATCTTATGATCGCAGCCGCGGCGGTATTGAATCTTATTGTCACGATACTGGGCGGTGTCGAGTGGCGTATTGTTGCAGCGTCCCTTATCGCTATTGTCCTCGCGGAAACTGCCGATACTGAGATCTACCAGCATTTCATCTCCAATACATGGGGAATGAGAGTGCTCAAAAGCAATGCAGTCAGCATTCCGTTGGACAGTCTGTTGTTCAATCTGATCGCGTTTGCCGGACTTTTTACTCCGATGGAAGTTGCGTCGATCATCTTTGGAGAGATCGTTTTTAAAGGTGCGGTCAGTGCGATCACGGCGATCCGTCCTTTGGAATATTTCCGTTCGAAGTCCTTCGCGGATCGAGAGCATTAAAAAAACTCAATTTTCCCTTTCTTGCATATTCCTTATTATTTGGGTATTATTTTTCGATGAAAAAACGATCGACTGTTTCCCGTAAGCGCGACCATGTGGAATTGACAGTGAAGAAAGATGTCTCGTTCCGGTCGAAAACTGCCGGCTTCGAAGAATGGGAATTTGTCCACAATGCATTGCCGGAACTCGATCGATCCGCTGTGGATACGTCTGCGGTGTTTCTTGGAAAGAAACTCTCCTTTCCGCTGATGATCTCCTGCATGACGGGAGGATATAAAGAAGCAGAAAAGATCAACCGCGATCTTGCGGAAGTCTGCGAGGAATTACAGATCGCGATGGGTGTGGGCAGCCAGCGGCAGGCGATGGAGGATACGGCATATCATACATCCTTCTCCATTGCTCGCACGGCGGCACCAACCATTCCGCTGCTGGGAAATATCGGTGCGGCGGAAGTAGCTCGCTTGAACGATGTTTCTCCTGTGTTGAAACTTGCAGAATTGATCCGCGCGGACGCTTTCGCGGTTCATCTTAATCCTCTTCAGGAATTTTTACAACCGGAGGGAAATACGGATTTTCGCGGAGTGCTGAACGGTATCGAAATGCTGGTAAAGAAATTGCCGATACCGGTGATCGTGAAAGAGATCGGCGCAGGTATTTCCTGGTCCGTTGCTGAACGGCTGACGAATATCGGAGTACGCTATATTGATGTGGCGGGGGCGGGTGGGACAAGCTGGGCTGGTGTTGAGATCCTTCGCCGTACGAAGGATGACCGTGAACAATGGAATCCTTTTTGGGATTGGGGAATCCGTACCGCAGATGCATTGCGGGAAGTAGTGCAGTTAAAAGAGGTCTATCCGGAACTGACCATAATCTCTTCCGGCGGGATCGTGAACGGACTTGACTGTGCAAAATCAATTGCGCTGGGTGCGGATATGACCGCCGCAGCCCGTCCGATGCTGAAAGCGCTCATTGCCGGGGGCAAGAAGGGATTGACGGCAAAGATCGAACAGTGGAAACTGGAATGCGCGGGAGCAATGTTCCTGACCGGCATTTCATCGATGAAATTATTGCAACGAACAGAAGCACTGCGGCAACGTCCATGAAGTCATACGAAAAAAAATATCAGAAATATAAATCACTGATCGACCGGAAAATCAATTCCTGTATCCGGAAGAACGAGCCGATCTCGCTGTATGAACCGATGAAATATGTCCTCTCCGCCAGCGGCAAACGGATCCGTCCGCTGCTCATTGTACTGTCGTGTGAAGCGGTTGGCGGCACCATGAACGAAGCCCTGAACGCCGCCGTGGCGATTGAAGTACTGCATAATTTTACGCTGGTGCATGACGATATTATGGACAATGCCGAATCACGCCGTGGACGCGCAACAGTGCATGTCCGGTGGGACAGCAATGTTGCGATACTTGTCGGAGACGAACTGGTAGCGCTGGCGTACAGAGAATTATTGAGAACCCGATCCAAAGCAATCGCACAAGTGGCAGATGTCTTCACGGAAGGAGTTGTTGAAGTGTGTGAAGGACAGGCATACGATAAAGAATTTGAACTGCTGCAGGATGTTTCAGTCAATGATTATATGCTAATGATCGCCAAGAAGACTGGAAAACTCTTCTCAGTCTCCTCGGAAATCGGTGCACTCATCGGCGGCGGAACGGAACGGGAGATCGGAGCGCTCCGGTCCTTCGGCACGTATATCGGCAGGGCATTCCAGATTCAGGACGATCTTCTCGATATCGTGGCGGATGAAAAAGAATTCGGGAAAAAGATCGGCGGAGACATTATTGAGGGAAAGAAGACATTCCTGCTGATTCATGCCTATGAACGGGCACAGGGAAAAGATAAAAAACTGATCCACTCCATCATCAAAAATAAAGGGACATCGAGAAAAAATATCCCGCTGGTGAAAGAGGTCTACGAACGTCTCGGGATTATCGAACTGGCAAAACAATCGATCGACAAGGATATCCGGCAGGCAAATCACCAATTGGAGAAATTACGGGATACACCGGCCCGGGAAATGCTTCTCTGGTTTTCAGACATGGTGTTGAACAGACAATTTTAAAGTATGATCGAAAAAGAGGTAACGATTAAAAACAGGGCTGGACTCCACACGCGTCCCGCCGCTGCTTTGGTAAAACTGGCTGCACAGTTCCAGTCTGAATTTTTCATCTATAAAGAAGGACTTGAAATCAACGGAAAAAGCATCATCGGTGTGATGACGCTGGCGGCAGAACAGGGTTCACAATTGTTATTGAAATTTGACGGACCGGATGAGGAGCAGGCAGTAACGGCGATTGTAGGATTATTCGAACGAGGATTTGACGAAGTGTAAACAAGTGCCATTCCGCCGATACTGCAAAACGGACACACATCAGAATTATCACATGGAACGAAAACAAGACATTATTCTGCACGGCATACCGGCGTCACCGGGGATCATTATCGGTAACGCGTATGTCTTTGCCAAACAGGCTCCGCGCGTGGAGGATAAATCCATCGCTGCGGCGGATGTACAACAGGAATTAGACCGTCTTCAGCATGCGGTGGGCCGATCCGAAAAAGAATTGCAAAAAGTACTTCAGCTGACGGAACAAAAAGTAGGCAGCCAGAAAGCAAAGATTTTCGAAGCGCAAATCATGATCCTTTCCGACGTAGTCCTTTTCGGTTCTATTCGCAAAAGAATTCAACAGGAATTGAAAAGTGCGGAATATGCCGTCCACCGCGAGATCTCGAAATATCAGCAGGTGATGATGAATTCGTCGGACGAGTATATGCGCGAGCGCGCCCACGACGTGGAGGATGTGAAGAACCGGATCATCAGGAATATTCAACAGGAAAAACTGATCTCGCGATTTGATACGAGTTCCATTGTCGTTTCCGAGATTCTCACTCCGGCAGATACGATTCTTTTCAGCCGGAACGAAGTGCTGGCGTATGCAACGGATATGGGCGGCATCACCTCGCATGCAGCGCTGCTCTCGCGCTCGCTGAACATTCCATCGGTCGTCGGATTGAAGGAGATTACCAAGCTTGTACAGACAGGTGATCTGATTGTGGTGGATGGATACACAGGCAACGTCGTCATCAATCCGTCGGAAGAGATGATCGCACGGTGCAACGAGCGGAAACAGGAGCACGAGCAATTTGATACGAGATTGAAAGATATTAGACACCTGAATGCGCAAACGCAGGACGGGAAGATCGTCAACCTCACCTGCAACATCGAATTCAGTGAAGAAGCGTTGAACGTTCACGCACAAGGATCGAACGGGATCGGACTCTATCGGACGGAAGGTCTGTTCCTCCGGACTGAAAATTATCCGAGTGAAGAAGAACAGTTTGCGGAGTATAAATTAGTCGTAGAAAAAGCCACGCCGCACAAGGTGGTAATGCGGGCGCTTGACATCGGAGGAGATAAGGTCGTCTCAAGTTCGGCGAACGAGGAAAATCCATTCCTTGGCTGGCGCGGCATCCGTGTGTTGCTTGATATGCCGGAGGTCTTTTTAACGCAGCTTCGCGCCATGCTTCGTGCAAGCGCTTTTGGTCCGGTGTGGATAATGCTGCCGATGATCTCCGGTGTGAAGGAGATTCGGAGAGCGAAGGAATACCTGGAAACGGCAAAACAGGAACTTCGGAATAAGAATGTTCCGTTCGATGAGAATATTAAAATCGGCGCGATGATTGAAGTACCGTCTGCCGCTGTTATTGCCGGCGAGATAGCGCAGGAGGTGGATTTTCTCAGCATCGGAACGAACGATCTTATCCAATATCTACTGGCGGTAGACAGAGGGAACGAGGTCGTTTCCTCGCTGTATCAGGAATTTCATCCGGCTGTCATCAAAACCATTCGGTACATCATTATCGAAGCGCATCGCGCCGGCAAACCGGTGAGCATGTGCGGAGAGATGGCCGGCGATCCGATTGCCATTCTTTTACTGCTCGGATTGGGATTGGATGAGTTCAGCATGATTCCGTATATCCTGCCGGAAGTGAAGAAAATCATCCGGTCTGTCTCCTTTGCCGAAGCGGAAGAGATCGCACATAAAGTGATGGAGATGAAGACGGAAGATGATATTAAAGACTTCCTCCGCGTCAACCTTCATTCCATGGTACCGGAATTGTTGTTAGAATAGTCCTTCTCTTTTTACTTTGTCGTATATCTACTATCCATAACTCATTACTTTTTTCACGTCTATTTTTTTCTCTCTTTATGAATGAACTTATCAAGACTCACGATCCCAAAGGAATGAGAAATCTCATCCTGAACTTCCCGCAGCAGGCCGAAGAAGCGGTTGCAATCGGCAACTCGTCGAAGTTCAAACTCAACGCAAAGAAAGCAGAATCCATTGTCATCACCGGTCTTGGCGGTTCCGCGATCGGCGGCGATTTGCTCCGCGCCTATCTTGCCGATAAGTGCGCTGTGCCGGTGATTGTTAACCGCCATTACTATTTTCCGAAATATGTCGGGAAGAAGACGTTGGTGATCATTTCCAGTTATTCCGGCAACACAGAAGAGACGGTGTCAGCATACAAGGATGCGATCAAGCGAAAAGCCATGATCTTCTGCATCACCTCCGGCGGCGAAGTGGAACGGATGGCGAAGAAAAATAAACATCCGTATATCAAGATACCCGGCGGACTGCCTCCGCGGGCCGCTCTCGGATATTCCTTTTTCCCGACGCTCATTACCCTGAGCAAACTCGGATTCATTAAAGATCAGAAGAAGGAAATCAAAGAGACACTGGGGTTGTTGAAGTCTTTGTCTGTACGGTATGCCGATCACACTGCGGTTGACAACAGTGCTTTGAATCTTGCAAAGACATTGCTTGGGAAACTTCCGCTCATCTATTCCGCCGCAGATAAATTCGATACAGTCAACACCCGTTGGCGCGGACAGATCACAGAAAATGCTAAAACACTTGCCTTCGGCCATGTCTTTCCAGAACTCAATCACAATGAGATTGTCGGATGGGAAGTGCTAACGGACATCATGAAGAAAATCCATGTCGTCATCCTCCGGGACCGTGAAGATTATAAACGGATCCAGCTGCGAATGGACATCTCCAAAGAAATTATCGGAGGACTGGCGGACGGAATCACGGAGGTTACAACAGAGGGGAAATCGCTTCTCGCTCGTACATTTTCTCTGCTCTACCTGGCGGATTGGCTCAGCTTCTACTTAGCGATACTGAACGGCGTCGATCCGAGTCCGGTAAAAAAGATCGATTTTCTGAAAGAAGAATTAGGGAAAGTGAAATAAGTCAATAGATGTAGCGTTAAAAATAAAGAGGGACGAATACAAAATCAGTGTATTCGTCCCTTTAATTTTAAAATTTCCTGATTGTTGGTCAATCATTAACCAGCAGCAGTAAATCACTTTTGCATTGGACGAAAATATTTCCTTTGAGACACGGAACAAACATTCTGTTCGCTCTCCTTGTTTCGTCAAGAAGAGTCTTTTGTGAAAGACAATATGTAGAGTTAAGGAGCAGCCTTTCTAGAATGAATGTGAAAATATGTGAACGCAAAATAGTATGTTCCTCAATGGTAGTATTTGAAGATTTTATTGCATGATTTATTTCATTGATTGTTGTCGGTGTCTAGATAAGTAGTAATCAAGAATAGTCCATTATACTGCTTTGTTTAAGCATGGATTTTTCCATGCTTTTTCTACTACATTTAATTGAAGATTGTCATGTTGCAACTGTCCCCGCCAAAACGTAGTTTTCCCGTATGCGCAGGCAGGTAATTCATATTATCCTTTCCATCCTGTTTTCGATCCCCCTTTCCGCACAATTTTATTACTTCGGCCACAACAAAGTTCAGTACACGGAATTTGATTGGCAGATTCTCCACACTGAACATTTCGATATCTATTATTATCCGGAAATGAAAGAGCTTGCGCAGCAGGGGGCATTCTTTGCAGAAGAGTCGTTCAAGCAGCTTGAGAGCAGATTTAATCACTCTCTTTCGCGCCGGGTGCCGCTCATTTTCTATTCTTCTCATCTTCATTTTCAGCAAACCAATACTACCGGCGGATTCATTCCGGAAGGTGTCGGCGGATTTTTTGAGTTCCTGAAAGGCCGGGTGGTCATTCCGGCGGACGGATCGCTCTCCCGGTTCCGTCACGTGATCCGCCATGAACTGGTGCACGTATTTATGCACAGCAAACTTGCCAGGGTATTGGTAGATCACCGGTTGCCGCAGGACCGGATGCCGCCGCTCTGGTTCACGGAAGGCCTCGCGGAGGTTTGGTCGACGGAGGCAGATGATCAGTCCGAAATGCTGATACGCGATGCAGTGCTGAATAATTATATTGTTCCGCTGCAGAATATGGAATCAATTTACGGCACGTTCCTGATGTACAAACAGGGACAGTACATTCTGAAGTATATCGAAAACCGGTACGGTGAAGAGAAACTGATGCTGCTGTTGGAAAATTTTTGGCGCAGCACATCGTTCAATGAAATCATGAAAGCGACAATCGGAAAGAATTACAAGGAATTGGATGAGGAATGGATCTATGCCTTCAAAAAACGGTATTATCCCATTCTTGCCTCAAGCGACTTTACCAGCCGTGTCTCCACGGTAGTGGTAAAAAAGGGATTCAATACCAAACCGATCTTCTTCCGGAATGATTCGATCCGCGAGATTTATTTTATCGGAAATTACACCGGATATACTTCCATCTACAAAACAAACCTCGATGGAGCAACGGAAGAAGAACGCGAACCGCAATTAGTCATCGAAGGGGAGAGGAGCAATGAATTTGAGGCGTTTCATGTCTTCCAAAGCAAACTGGATATCTCGAAAGATGGCTTGTTGGCATTTGTCACCAAGAAAGGGGAAACTGATGCACTTCATCTGTATGATGTGAAGAAGATGAAATTGATCAGAACGTTTCAATTTCCGGAACTGGTCGTATATGCGTCGCCCAACTGGTCGCCGGATGACAAAGTGATCACTTTTGCCGCCAGCGACAAATCGGGAAAAATGGATATATATACATTCGACCTTCCGCGGGAAAAACTTTCCAGATTAACACAGGATCCATACGATGACCGCGACCCCATCTGGTCACCGGATGGCCGGTACATCATTTTTAGCTCGGATCGTTCGATTATCAATGGAACGACCGGATACAATCTCTTTCAGCTTAATGCCGAATCCAGATCCATAACGCATGTGACATACGGCGCCAACAATTTTTATTCTCCCTCGTTTTCGCCGGACGGAAAATATTTGACCTTCACATCCAATATTGATGGTGCACAGAATATATGGGCATTGTCGTCATCCCGGATCGGCCAGACTGTTTCATCTATGACGAAGATGACGCATTTTACCGGCGCCGCGTTCGATCCGCAATGGATGGACGACAATTCTATTCTTTTTTCTGCATTTGAAAATTATAGCTTTCGGATCTATTCCCTGCCCAGTGCATCGGCAATCATCGATACGTCCAGCGTGAAAGTTCAATCCTCGCTGCCGGCAACAGTGACTGCGTGGCAGCCCAAATCCGTTCAGGCCGATACCGCGGTGAAGTTTGAACAGTATCAGGGGGAATATTCTCTGGATATCGCACAAAGCCAGGTATCGACGGATCCGGTCTTCGGAACTTCCGGCGGTGCGGCGATTGCCATCAGCGATTTGCTGGGGAACGATCAATATTATTTTCTGCTGTATAATAATGCCCAGTCATCGGATGAATTACTTGAAAGCTTCAATCTTGCAGTGACGCGCGTTTCACTCGGACAGAGATTGAACTATGCGTCTGGGATTTTCCACTTTGCCGGACGGCGGTACGATCTGACTGATCCCGATTTGTACTACTACGAACGGAGCTTCGGCAGTTATTTCGTTCTGAGTTATCCGCTTTCCAAATTCGAGCGGATCGAAGCCGGCATCAGTTTCAGTAATTCGGACAAGGACAATTATATCAGTCTGCGTCCGCGGAAGGCACTCATCCTCTCCAATTCAGTCACATTTGTACATGACAATTCCCTGTGGATGCAAACGGGGCCGATCGATGGTTCCCGTTTTCTGACGACGATGGCGTATACTCAGGATGTGCAATACGGGAATGTGGGATATTATACCGCCATCGCTGATTACAGGATGTATAACAGGATGAGCGATAGAACGTCCCTGGCGTCGCGGTTCACGGTGATGATGAACGAAGGGGAGGAGGCGCGGAGATTTTTCATGGGAGGCAGTTGGGATTTGCGCGGCTGGCCGCGATGGTCCATCCGGGGAAAAAAATTGTGGCTGATGAGCCATGAACTCCGCTTTCCATTTATCGATCAGCTTGCGGTAAAATTCCCGTTTGCGAATTTTGGCCTTGGTTCCTTCCGTGCGGCTGCATTCTTCGATGCCGGGTCTGCGTGGGATAAGACATATCACTCAACCATCGGCAGCATCGGTACTGGCTTGCGGTGGAATATTGGAGGATTCCTGGTCCTGCGCTATGATGTAGGAAAACGGATATTGGATGATTTCAATGAGCTGCAGACAGGATTATTTTATCAATTCTTTTTCGGATGGGATTTCTAATGCAGCAAGCGCAACAATTTCAGTTTCGGCAATCATTGAAAGTGCATAGGACTGTTTCCGCTTTCCTCAAAGGATTCACCGGTTTCCTTTCCATCCTCATTATCGGATGCGGTTCGTCGCTGAAATTGCAGACGGAGTTGGACCATTCACCGTACGATGTGCCGATGGCAGGAAAAACACCCGCACGGCAGTACAGTGATTCTTCCATTTTCGCATTTCCTCTGCAGACAGCATGGGAGTATGAAGCCTCTGCCGGTTTCGGCAACGGATCGCCAATCGTCATCGGAGATGTGTTGTTCATGGGTACACTGCAGGGGGAATTACACGCGGTGGATATCAAGTCTGGCAAAAGGATAAAATACATCAAGAGTTTTTCCCCCATATCTTCTTCACCGGTGTTTTTCGAGCGATTCCTCTATTTCGGAACGGAATCTACCGATGAAAATCTGACCGCAATAAATACGGACAATGGAGAGGTGCAATGGAGCGCGGATATCGGTGGAGTTGCTTCGTCTCCGTTGGTCACCGATAACGGACTATTTGCGGGAGGACTGGACGGCAAATTTTATTGCTTCCAACCAGCATTGGGCACTGTGCGCTGGTCGGTTGATACCAGATCACCTATCCGTTCATCACCCTGTGCTGAGGACAATGCCGTTTATTGTGCGAATTCCGATGGGATAGTGTTCGCATTTGACCAATATACAGGAACAGAACTGTGGAAATTCTCCACCGGTAATGCCGTCTTCGCTGGTTTGACAATTTCGGATGGAAAACTGTTCGTCGGTTCGCGGGACTCAAATCTTTACATTATAGATGCAGCAACAGGGTCACTTTATTTGAAGATCCCCGTCGGGGACAAGATCATGTCAACTCCTTCCGTCAATAATGGAATCGTCTATGTGTCTTCCCTGGATGGAACTGTTTCTACCTACAAAGTGTCGGACGGTACACTGCAATGGAAATTTCAAGCGAAAAGTGCGGTGAACACCACTCCTGTCATTACCCCGACCGCAATTTTCGTTGCAGCGCTCGATGAATATATCTATGCGCTATCGCCGACCGACGGCAGCGTACTATGGAAACAACATATGGACAGCCGCATGAAGACAACACCTCTTGTCTGGAGAAATTTCCTCATTATTGCTGCAGAGAATAAAACTATCACCTGTTTTCGGTGATTCTTAGTCTCCGCCCTTAACTTGACTTTCATCACAACACGCTCTATATTGACGCTATTCAGCCGCGTTAACTACAACAATTACTTGACGGTGACTCCAATGATGGAAGAAGTAGAAGTACTGCGAAATGTTCCTATTTTCACTGAACTCAGCGACAAGGACCTGGAGCATATTGCGGCACTCGGCGTCCGAAAGAAATATAAAAAGGGAAGCATCATACTTCTGGAAGAAGAGACCGGTGCGGCCCTTTTTGTCATTATATCGGGCAAGGTCAAAATCGTCCGCATGGACGATGACGGCAGGGAAGTGATCCTGTCGATTCTGGGAGAGAGCGATTTTTTTGGTGAAATGGCAATTCTGGACGGATCTACGCGCTCCGCCAGTGTTGTAGCTACGTCAAAGTCTGAACTGTTTATGATTCATCGCGGTGATTTCCTCAAATCGATGACTGATTATCCTTCGGTGGCGATCGGACTTTTGCGGGAACTGACCGGACGATTGCGAAAAGCCGATGCACAGATCAAGAGCCTGTCTCTGAAGGATGCCGCGGGCCGAGTGGCGAATGTTGTGCTTCAACTGGCGGATGATGTCGGTGTATTTCGCAAAGGGAAAGTGGAGATCGATGAACTTCCGCTGCAGCAGGATTTGGCAAACATGGCCGGAACATCCCGAGAAACTATCTCCCGCATGATTCATAAATTCATAAAAAAGGGATATGTTCAGTTGCAGGGGAGCAAATTGATCATCAACGATTACGAGAACTTCAAATCACTTCATTCCTGATCTTTTACGCCTCCCCATTTCATCCAGTATGACAATAAAAGCAGACATGCATATGCACACAACGTTTTCGGACGGGATGTTGTCTCCGTACGAATTGATCAAGAAGTGCAAGCAGCACGGTCTGTCGGTAATAAGCATTACGGACCATGATAGCGTCGAGGCGTTTCCGGATGCGATTGAATACGGAAAGGAATTCGGCGTTGAAGTGATTCCCGGAGTTGAATTGAGCGCCCTCGTTGAAGAAAAAGATGTGCACATTCTCGGCTATTTTGTGGACTACACCAATCCCCGTTTGCTGGAATATCTCGAATTTTTCCGGATGGAACGGGTAAAACGCGCCGAACGGATTGTAGCAAAACTGAACAGCATCAATGTGCCGTTGAAGTTCGAATCGGTGATGGTGCGCGCGGGAAAAGGTGCTGTCGGCCGTCCGCATATCGCATCGGCAATGGTGGATGGTGGCTATATCGATTCATATCATCAGGCATTTGAAAAATTCATCGGGAACGGCGGACCGGCGTACGAAAAGAAGTTCCAATTAACTATTACAGATGCGATTAAACTCATCTCGTCATCCGGAGGCCTTTCCTTTCTGGCGCATCCTGGACGCTACACCACGGAAGAACTGCTTCATCATACCATTAAGTCCGGTTTAGACGGAATCGAAGTGATCCATCCCTCTCATCAGCCAAGCCACACGGCGTACTACCGCGGTGTGGTTAACGAATATTTCCTGCTGGAAAGCGGCGGGTCGGATTTCCACGGCGGCAAGAAAAATGATGAAGAGGTGCTGGGGAATTTCTATATTGAAGAGGACCGGGTGAACATGATGAAGCACCGGTTGTTCTCCAACAACTCATCCAACAAATAGAAGGTATAGCATCCGCAGAACATGGCTACCGAAGTAATTCCAAGAGTGATCGAAGGGGGCGTCAGCGCACAGAATAAAACATTTGCGATCATTGTCAGCACATTCAACCAAACCGTGACGCAGAAACTTCTCGATGGTGCGTTGCAGTGTTTCCGGAAGAATGGAGCATCCACGGTGGATGTATTTCGCTGCCCTGGGGCATTCGAGCTGCCGCAAGTGGCTTCTCTCATCACTCAGCAAAAAAAATATGATGCAGTTCTCTGCCTTGGCGCAGTGATTCGCGGTGAAACGCCGCATTTTGATTATATCTGTCAAGAATGTGCGCGGGGGATCGGTCATGTGTCCTATGAACGGGGAATACCGGTTCTGTTCGGCGTGCTTACGACAAATACATTTGAACAGGCTATGGAACGAGCGGGAGGGAGTGTCGGCAACAAAGGATATGATACGGCACTCGGTGCAATAGAGATGGCGAATCTGTTCGGGAAAATTATTTCACAATAAACAAAAGGAAAGCGCGAAAGACTCTTTGCTACAGTGTTCACTTATTTTTCACTGTTGAGGAGACTTTCGTATGCGTGCTGGAATCGAGTTCATGAAGAGTCGTTGGTTGTTCGTTATAGTGATGGGTTTTTACTGCTGTGTCATTCCGCAGAATAGTGTGGCCGGCGTGGGCGGGTGGAAGAATTATACCGATATGAAACGGATCCGTTCCATCGCGGCGGACGGAGAAACGATTTGGGCCGCCACTTCCGGCGGAGTGTTCCGCTTTGATCCTGCAGACTCTACTTACCAAAAATTCGTCAACTCCGACGGCCTCTCAACAAACGACGTCACGGCAATCACTATTGATGCCTCCCACCGTTTATGGATCGGCCATCAGACTGGAAACATCGATCTGTATGATCCGCAGACGAAACAGTGGCGATATATCTCCGACATTTCCAACTCGCTAAACATTCACAAGACTATTAACCGGTTCTATCAACACGGTGACCTGCTGTATATTGCCACAGCATTCGGTGTTACAGTCTTTTCCATCTCCAAATTCGAATTTGTTGATACGTTCACAAGTTTCGGTCTTACAGTCTCCCTGCCGAACGTAACGGCAGTACGCGTCTATCACAACAGGGTCTTTCTAACGACAAGTGCCGGTATCATTTCGTCAAATGCCGGTGCTGTGAATCTTGCGGATCCTGCTTCCTGGACCGTGGCGTTGCCAGCTGTTACCACCGCAAATAATTTATCAGAATTTAATGATACCCTGTATGCATCCTCCGCAAACGGGATGCTGAAGTATCTGAACAATACCTGGAGCGTAACCGGCGGATTGATCTCCGGCGTCACCATTATCGCAACACTCGATACTTCTCTTCTGTTCATCGAAGGCACGAGTGTTCGTTCTCTGAATACGGCTAACATAGTCTCGACTGTTGCTTCATCATTACCCACAACTGCCACGTCTGGCGCAGTAACAACCGGAGGCAGGATCTTCGCCGGTTTTCCTTTCGATGGTATAGGCGCAATGGACGAACATTCGCAGTGGCAAACCTATTATCCCAACGGCCCATACTCTAACACGTTCTTTCAAATCATCGTCGACGAGAAAGGTGAACTATGGTCTGCTTCGGGTGGGCATGCTGCAGGTTCGGGATTTTACCGTTTCGACGGAAGCAAATGGACGAATTATACACCCTCCAATACACCGCTGTTGCTGAATTATGATTGTTATGCGATTGCATTAGGCCCGAATAATTCGAAGTGGATCAGCACGTGGGGCGAGGGCGTTATTGTTGTGAATTCCGACGGCGTTCCGGTACGGCGTTTTGATTACAGTGATCCCGGTTTGGTGGGAGTTGTTCGTACGCCGGGTGGTCCACCGTCGTATACAGTCCCCTCCAGAGTCGCAATGGATCGTTCAGGCAATGTCTGGTTGGCCGGCGTCTATTCCGCGGACCGCAATAAAGTGTTGTGGAAAATGAGGCCGGATTCGACATGGGAAAGTTATCCTGGTTCGCCGTTTTCCGCAGATTACGCATTTATGTTCGGAGTTGTCATCGATCAGAACAACACAAAATGGTTCACCAATGCGTTAATCAGCAGGACTGAATCGCAAACAATTGTGTATTACAATGAAGAACGGTCCATCGGAGGCGTACCTGGTGATTGGGGTACTCTGACGGAAAGCGACGGAGTAACGAACCAGCGCATTCAAGATATCGTTGTCGACCGTGAAGGGAATATCTGGATGGGAACCGGGGTCGGAATTACCATAATCAATGAACCATTGAATCCCGCTCAACGGATTACTAAAGTGTTTGATCTGTCCGTTCGTGACCTTTTCATTAATTGCATCGCGGTGGATCCGCTGAACAATAAATGGATAGGGACTTCGCGAGGCGTTTTCGTCTTGTCGCCGGATGGAACGCAGTCCCTGCATCAATATACTGTTGAGAATACCGGCGGACAGCTGGCGGACAACAATATTCTCTCTATCGCAATCGACGGAAAAAAAGGCGTCGTCTACTTCGGTACGGATAAAGGCCTTTCCAGTCTGGAGATTGCAGCGGTGACGTCAAAAAATAGTTTTACGACAATTGACCTTTCACCAAATCCGGTTTATCTTCCCAACCATTCATCGGTGGAGATACGAGGACTGGTGGATGAAACAACAATCAAAGTGCTCGGTCTGAATGGTTCCGTGATCCGGCAGTTCCCCTCCCAGGGGGGTGGACGTGCATTTTGGGACTGTCGCGACGGTGAAGGAAGATTGGTGGCAAGCGGGATCTACATCATCGTTGCTCATAACAGGGCAGGAGATCAGGTTGCCACGGCGAAAGTAGCAGTAATCCAGCAATAATAGGATTCGACCGATCCGTATCCTGGATACGGATCGGCAGAATGTGTGTTTACAATGTGCAGAAGTGCTGCACACTTTTTCAATCATCAAAATACAGGAGGGGTAGATTTGGAAACTTCTACTACACAATCGACGGAAAAAAAAGAAGAGGTATTTAGCAGACGTGTACGTGCGGGAAAGCGCACTTACTTCTTCGATGTAAAAGCGACGAAATCCGAAAAAGACTTTTACATTACGATCACGGAGAGCAAAAAAATTGCAGAAGACGAGTTTAAGAAGCACAAGATCTTCCTGTATAAAGAAGATTTCGAGAAATTCGCTGATGCATTGGCAGAAGCCGTTGATTTTGTTCACGATGAACTGGGAAAACAGGGGCTCCCTCTGACTGCACCTGTTGCAGACGAGGTTCCGGCAGCCGAACCCGCTCTGGAACAGGCATAATCCAGTTGAGACACTTTTTCTTATCAACAACGCTCTCCATGTGAGAGCGTTGCTGTTTTAAAACCGCGGGGAATCATTTCTGGCTGAGGAATCCGGCAGGGATTTAGGATGAAGCGTACGTAATTGTCTCAAAATGTTCACTTCAAATCTTAATAAAGCCGACCGGCAGAGCCATTGCGGCTTTTTGACAATTCACTACCCCGATGACCAATTTCTTGACTCTCACCCTCAAACTTTCTATATTTGTGCTGACTTTTTTGTCTTTTCTTTGAAAATTTGAAGAAAAACGGCAATTCTCTCTGAAAATGGCCGGGGAAACAGAATGAAAATCAATATATCGGGGCTTTCAGAGGGCAGTCATCAGTACGATCTTGTCGCTACAGCTTCTGAACTGGGGTTAGGACCGAATTTCATAGGTAACGTCACAGCGAACATTACCCTTGAGAAGAGTATTCATCAAATTGTGGTGATGGTGAATGCTTCTGTCAAGGGCGTTTTTATCTGTGACCGGTGCGCCGAAGAGTTTACGGACGATGTGAAAAGATCATTCACAGTTGTCTATTCATGGGAACAGACGGAAGAGACCGAAGAGGATGATGATTTCCATGTGCTAAGAGGCGACGAGAACATCATCGATCTCTCTTCTGCAGTAAAGGAATATCTCCTGATATCCGTTCCTGCGAAGTTGTTATGCCTGAACAATTGCGAGATACCGAAGAGCGTGGCAGCACAGAAAGAGACAATCGATCCGCGTTGGGAAAAGCTGAAAATTTTGAAACAGACAGAAAAAAACTAATACATAATTCTGAAGGGAACGAAGCAATGCCAAATCCAAAACGACGACATTCCAAAACACGCGGACGCAAGCGTCGCACACATTATAAAGCGGAAAAGCCGACCGTTGCGATCGATAAAGCATCGGGCGAAGCCCATTTGAGCCATCGCGCAGTCTGGACATCGGAAGGAAAACTGATGTACAACGGCCGCGTGATCAAAGAAAAGAAACAAGCATAAGAATGTTGGAATTACCATCAGCCACTGCCGAATGTTCTGCAGTGGCTTTTTTGTACATTTCCATTCATAACCGCCGCGATCGAATTGACTCAACCTGTTAAAAAAATCCGCATTGCCCTGGACGCCATGGGAGGCGATTTTGCACCGGAGAACGAAGTTCTCGGCGCAATCGACTGCCTGCGACAATGCAATAACCGATTCCACGTTGTGCTGGTCGGCGATGAGGAACGGATTAATGCCGTTCTGCGCAAGAACAATGCGGCAGGATTGGATTATTCCATCGTCCATGCTCCCGATGTGATTGATATGCATGATTCGCCGGTTGTGGCGATTAAAACGAAGCCGAACTCCTCATTGGTGAAAGGGATCACCATGCACAAAGAGGGTGCAGTCGATGGATTCGTTTCACCGGGTAATACCGGCGCTGTTACAGCAGCATCAACGCTTATTCTTGGCCGGATCCCTGGAGTCAGTCGTCCGACCGTTGCTGCAATCTTTCCGAGCGAACAGGGGCCGACGCTTATTGTTGATGCGGGCGCCGTATCGGACTGCCGGCCGCAATTTCTGTTCGAGTTCGGCGTGATGGGAAGTATCTATTCCGAGTACATGTTTAAGAAGAAGAACCCGCGCGTTGGATTGCTGAACATCGGCGAAGAGGAGACGAAGGGGAACGAACTCGCGAAAGAATCGTTCAAGTATATTTCCGAACGAAAAGACAAATTCAATTTTATCGGCAACATTGAAGGGCGGGATATCTTGAAGGGACATGCTGATGTTGTCGTCTGTGACGGATTCGTGGGGAATGTGCTGCTGAAATTCGCCGAAAGCATTCCAGGATATCTGAAGTTCCAATTTAAAAAGTTCGCGGTGAAAAATATTTTCAACACATTGATGATCGGGATCCTTCGGGGTTCGCTCAAGGAAATTTTCAAGGATATGGATTATACGGAACACGGCGGCATTCCGCTGCTCGGTGTTAACGGCGTAACGATTATCGGTCACGGCGGTTCACCGCCCAAAGCGATCAAGAATATGCTCTTCCGTGCTGAAGAAGTGGTGCAATACAGAATCAACCAACATATACAAGAGAAATTACAGGGACAATGAATAAGATAAGAGCAGCAATTACATCGGTCGGTCACTATGTTCCGCCCAAAGTTTTATCAAATTTTGATCTTGAAAAAATGGTCGATACGAACGATGAATGGATCCGTACTCGGACCGGCATCAGCGAACGTCGCGTGTTTGAGGGGGGCGCAACCTCCGATCTCGCAATTCCTGCCGTACAAATGGTACTAAAGAATCGCGGTATTACGGCAGACGAAATAGATGTGATTATCTTCGCCACCGTAACGCCGGATATGTTCTTTCCCGCTACCGCATGCGTGCTGCAGGAAAAGATCGGCGCGAAAAAAGCATGGGGATTCGATATCTCTGCGGCCTGCTCCGGATTTGTCTATGCATTATCCGTCGGAACGCAGCTGGTTGAAACCGGCGCATATAAAAAAGTGTTGGTGGTCGGAGCTGATAAGATGAGTTCCATTATGGATTATACCGACCGCAATACTGCTATCCTATTTGGCGACGGCGCCGGCGCAGTGCTGCTGGAGCCAAGCAGCGATCCTGCGCTTGGAGTGATCGACCATAAACTGTATTCGGATGGCAGCGGCGGGCAGTATTTGTACATGAAGGGGGGCGGAAGCCTGAATCCTCCTTCGCATGAATCGATCGATCAGAAAATGCACTATCTGGTACAGGACGGTAAAGCAGTATTCAAAGTGGCGGTGATGGGAATGGCCGATGTGTCTGCGGAGATCCTGACGCGTAATAATTTGAAAGGATCGGATGTTGACTGGCTTGTTCCGCATCAAGCGAATCTCCGCATCATCGACGCAACGGCGGACCGGATGGGACTCGATAAGTCCAAAGTGATGATTAATATCAATAAGTACGGAAACACCACAGCGGCAACAATTCCGCTGTGCCTTTCCGAATGGTGGCACGAAGGAAAAGTGAAGAAGGGACAAAATCTCGTCCTTGCAAGTTTTGGCGCGGGATATACCTGGGGTGCAGTGTATGTGAAGTGGGCGTATTAAGAGCAATGGATAATTGATAATGAATAATTTCATTTTCAATTATGCATTATCAATTATCAATTAGTTTTTTTTATGAGCATAGCATACATTTTTCCGGGACAAGGTTCGCAGTATGTGGGGATGGGAAAAGATCTGTGCGAACAGTTTCCGGAAGCGAAAAGAATTTTTGATGAAGCAGATAGTGTGTTAGGATTTTCTCTTTCGAATATCTGTTTCAACGGACCGGATGAAGAACTGAAGCAGACACGGAACACGCAACCCGCTATCTTCCTGCATAGTGTCGCACTGTGGAATGTGCTGAAGCCGACCGATGCATCCATGGTTGCAGGACACTCGTTGGGCGAATACTCGGCGTTAGTTGCAGCGGAAGCACTTTCGTTCACCGATGCGATCAAACTCGTCCGCTTGCGCGGTGAGTTGATGCAGAAAGCGGGAGAAGAGAATCCGGGTACGATGGCAGCAATTGTTGGACTTGATCCCGCGGTTGTGACGGAACTCTGCACAATCGCTTCGGCGGCTGGGATAGTTCAACCGGCGAACTTCAATTCACCCGGACAAATCGTCATATCCGGTTCTGTGGGCGGAGTGCGGAAAGCAATGGAAATTGCAAAAGAACGCGGTGCAAAATTAGTGAAAGAACTTGTGGTGAGCGGTGCATTCCATTCTCCGTTGATGCAAAGCGCCAAAGACGCTCTGAAAACTGCATTGGAGAATACGGTTGTGCGCGACGCAAAAATTCCGATCTTTGCCAATGTAACGGCGAAAACGGTGCAGTCTGCGGATGAGATACGGAGACTCCTGTTTGAACAGGTGACCAGTCCGGTCCGCTGGGAAGAATCAGTGATGAATATGTCTGCCGCCGGTGCGGTGAAATTCATCGAGGTCGGACCGGGCAAGGTGCTCCAGGGTCTGGTGAAACGAACGATCGCAGCTGCTGAAACTGCAGGAATCGATAAAGCAACAGATATTAAAAAATAATTTTTAAATATTGAGTCATTGCTCCATCGTCCCAACCTGCTGGGACTATTTGCAATGAGAATAGATACTCCCAAAAAAAATGCCTGAACTAGTTATCGGAAAATATACGATTGACCCCGTCCTCTTCGAAAAAGGATTCACCAAAGGATGCGGGCCGTATCAATGTGAAACTACCTGCTGTTCCTCCGGCGTGTTTCTGGATCCAGCAGACCGCGATGTGATTCTACAGCACAAGGATGAAGTGAAACTGGCGATGGACGAAACGCAGACAACCAATGATGCTGTCTGGTTTGATAACAGGCGTGAAGAGGATATCGATTTCCCCTCCGGTTTTGCCGTCGGCACGGAAGTCTTCAACGACAAATGCGTTTTCCTGCGCAAGGACGGACGTTGCAGCGTACAGGTAGTGAGCACGGAAAAATATAACGATCCGTGGAAGATTAAGCCGTTCTATTGCATTGCATTCCCCATTTCGGTGGATAATGGTGTGTTGACCTATGACGATTACCAGCATGGAAAAACGCAATGTTGCACCATTGTCAGCGATACCGATACAACATTGGTCGATTCATGCAAAGCGGAGTTGGAGTTTGTGTTGGGGAAAGAAGGATACAAACAATTGCACGATCTTAAAATTTCGAAATTATCAAAATGACAAACTATAATCTTACCGGTAAAGTGGCGTTAGTTACTGGTAGATTTAATGTTGAATTATAAAACGTTGTCATGCCAGCGAACGCTGGCATCCAGGAATGAAATATCATGTGTATATTTTAGCAAGTCAACGAAATGGTACACTATATATTGGGATGACAAATGATTTGCGGCGGCGGGTGGATGAACATAAACAAGGACTAATTCCTGGATTTACACAGAAATACAAAGTACACATGTTGGTATATTTTGAAGAATATGCTGATCCTAGAGATGCGATAGCAAGAGAGAAGCAGTTGAAGTGGTGGAGACGTAGTTGGAAATTGGATTTGATAGAATCTTTCAATCCTCAATGGAAAGATTTGGCTTTTGAATTATGATGTTCTGGATTCCGGCGTACGCCGGAATGACATTTATATCTTTATTTATCTATGACAAATTATAACCTTACGAGCAAAGTGGCATTGGTTACCGGCGGCTCTCGCGGTATCGGCCGTTCCATTGTCCTTCACCTTGCAAACTCCGGCGCGGATGTCGCTTTCACGTATCGCAGTAAAGTAGATGAAGCAAATGCGCTTGTAGCGGAACTACAATCCAAAGGACGCAAAGCGGCAGCGTATCAGTCCGATGCCGCGAATACAACGCAGGCGAACGAAGTTGTGCAAAATGTGATCAAAGATTTCGGCCGGATTGATATTCTTGTGAATAATGCAGGAGTAACAAAAGACGGTCTGTTGATGAGGATGAGCGAACAGGATTGGGATGTCGTTATCGATACAAACCTGAAAGGCGTTTTCAATTTTACCAAAGCTGTGTGCCGTCAAATGATGAGTCAGCAATCGGGCAAAATCGTCAATATTGCGTCCATTGTAGGGGTTATCGGCAATGCAGGACAGGCAAATTATGTTGCATCCAAAGCAGGGGTCATCGGATTTACGAAATCTGTTGCTAAAGAGCTGGCTTCTCGCAATATTCAAGCGAATTGCATTGCTCCGGGATTCATTGAAACAGATATGACCGAAAAGTTGAATGAAAAGCAAAAAGAAGGTATCTTGACCGTCATTCCGCAGAAACGAATCGCCAAACCGGAAGAAATTGCGTCGGTGGTCTGTTTCCTGGCTTCGTCTGACTCTAACTACATCACCGGCCAGACGATTAATGTTGACGGCGGGATGGCCATGTAACAAGGGAAAAACCTGTGAATTGCATCATTGTATGATTGGTTCAATGATTCAATGTTCCTATGAATCAATAGACTATTTTTTCGATAATAACGTATCATTTTTCAGTTAACCAATAAGGAGAAACACCATGTCAGATGTAGCAGCAAAAGTAAAAGAAATCATCGTCAACAAACTTGGCGTTGATGCAGCACAAGTGACCGAAACAGCATCGTTCACCAACGACCTCGGCGCGGATTCGCTCGATACGGTTGAACTGGTGATGGAATTCGAAAAGACCTTTGGTCTGAGCATTCCGGACGAAGATGCAGAGAAGATCGGCACCGTTGGTGATGCGATCACCTACATCTCTTCCAAAAAGTAAGATCATCATTATAGAACCACACCGTCGCTGTATGCACAACATTTATTGTGACGATGTGGTTTTTTGTTTATAGGATTTTGTCATCAATAGATAGGATTTTGTCATGGCATTACGTCAAATGCGCCGCGTTGTCGTTACCGGAATGGGCGCCGTTACTCCCATCGGCCTTACTGTAAAAGAATTTTGGGCAAATGCATTAGCCGGAAAAAGCGGCATTGCGAACATCACGTATTTTGATACAACGCAATATGATACCAAATTCGCCGGTGAGTTGAAGGGATTCGATCCGCACAATTATATGGACCGAAAATTGGCGCAGCGCGTTGATCAATACACCCAATATGCGCTGGCTGCTTCCGAAGAGGCGATCAAGGACTCTGCGCTCAATTTTGAAACTGTGAACAAAGAGCGGGTTGGTGTTGTGTTTGGCTCCGGTATCGGCGGATTCAAAACGTTTCAGACACAAACGCAAAACTTGTTCGAAGCCAAAGGCCCGCACCGCATCAGCCCGTTCTTTATTCCAATGATGATTCCGGATATCGCGGCGGGTAGAATTTCGATTAAGTACGGACTGAAAGGCCCGAACTATGCAACCGTTTCTGCGTGTGCAACTGCGTCGCATGCCATTGGCGATTCAATGATGCTTATCCAGCGCGGCGTTGTAGATGTGATGGTTGCCGGAGGATCGGAAGCAGGAATCTGTGAAATGGGTATTGGAGGGTTCAATGCGCTGAAAGCATTGTCTACGAGGAACGACGCTCCGGAAAAAGCGAGCCGTCCATTTGAAAAACACCGTGACGGGTTCGTCATGGGCGAAGGGGGCGGCGTACTGATTTTGGAAGAATTGGAACATGCAAAAGCACGCGGTGCAAAGATTTACGCAGAGCTTGCCGGAATGGGATTTACCGGCGATGCACACCATATCACTGAACCGGCGCCGGGCGGCGAAGGAGCGCAGCGGTCAATCAAAATGGCGCTGGCAGATGCGGGGTTGAACCCGACCGATATTGATTATGTAAACGCGCACGGAACGTCCACATATTATAACGACAAGTACGAAACGAACGCGATCAAAACTGTTTTCGGCGATCATGCGCAAAAGCTTGTTGTAAACTCAACGAAATCTATGATCGGCCATTTGCTCGGCGCCGCCGGCGTTATCGGGGCAATTGCCACGGTGATGAGCGTTGTGACGGACGAAGTGCATCCGACGATCAACTACGAAACACCAGATCCCGAATGCGATTTGAACTACGTGCCGAACAACGCCATCAAAAAGAGGGTGAACGCAGCAATTTGCAATGCGTTCGGTTTCGGCGGACATAATGCTACTCTTGCTTTCAAAAAGTTTTCTTCATAAAACGAAAAGTAGTCCCGATGATTTTAATCGGGGCTACCTTAGCATTTAAGAAGTTCTCAGACTAGAAGACCTCAGTAGTCCCGATGATTTTAATCGGGGCCACCTTGGCATTTAAGAAGTTTTCCAATTAGTAGACCAAAGAAATCTAGACGCTCTTTATCGGGACGACGCTGCAATAATGAAATTTTAGGAGTAAGTTTTTCGAAAGGGAAATGTTTTGTCGGGACGGACGCAAGTCCGTCCCTTGTTATTTATAAATTGAATCTGTGTAATCGTAAAACCCTTCAGCATCTTTTCCCAATTTTCCTTATATTTACACCAATCAATAGTTCACACTTGAAAGAATTATGTAGGTCGAATCTATTCCGCCGGAAGGCAGGTCGGTTCGGTCCATATAAGGTGGAACAGCAGTTCCGCCCAATATTTCAGCGCGAACAGGTTAATCTCACCAACTCGAACAGTTTGTGTTTTTATCGCGATTTCGTCAATTCCTGAATTCATACTTCGGCAGTTCTGACCGAAAGCTCCTCGTTCTCTACCCCCGTGTTGACTGGAACAAATTGGAATCGGAGCTGCACTATCCAATCCAGAATAAGGATCTCTTCGTCCGCGCGCTGGTGCATCGCTCATTCATCCCTGTTTCCCACATTGATTCGCTGGAATCGAACGAGCGGCTGGAATTCATCGGAGATTCCATCTTGAATTTTGTCGTGGCGGAATACCTGTTTCAAACCTATCCGGAAAAGGAAGAGGGGGAGTTGACGATTCTCCGTGCTCGGTTGGTGAACAGAAAAGCGTTGGCATTCTGCGCGAAAGAGATCAATCTGAAGAAGTTTATGCTCACCCATACAAATTCCGCCGGTGTGCAAGAAAAGGGATTCGACACGATTCTCGCCGATGCGTACGAAGCAGTAATTGCGGCACTCTATCTGGACGGTGGGATGGAAATCGCCAAAAAATTTATTCTGGAACGATTGCAATCCGCACTGAAGAACGGTTACTTGAAAGGGAGTGACCAAAATTTTAAAAGCGAATTGCTGGAACTCTCACAGGCAATGGGAAAAGGAATACCGCGTTATCAAACGCTGAAGGAAGAAGGCCCCGATCACGACCGCACGTTTACCATTCAGGTGCTGGTTGGGAGTGATCCGATGGGCATCGGTGTCGGAAAGAATAAAAAAGAAGCGGAACAAGCGGCCGCAGAAGAAGCGGTCGGTAAATTGCAGAAACCATAAAAAGCGACGCAGGATTATTTTCCAGAAATTGTTGGCATATGAACACAAACGCCTTATAACTTTTACTACTACTCAGAACTGAGAACTGTTTACTTAACTTTTTTCCTATCCCAAAGACTTATGAACATTACCCTTACCCCCACAGACATTTTCGAACCCCGTCACATCGGTCCGAACGAAACAGAAACCAAAGAGATGCTCACCACAATCGGTGTATCATCGCTGGATGAACTGATTGATCAGACGGTGCCGGCGCAAATCCGCCTGGAAGCGCCGATGAAAATCAATCCGGCGATGACAGAACTTGAAACGATAAATTATATCCGTGGTATTGCATCACGGAATAAAGTGTTTCGTTCATTTATTGGAGCGGGATATTACGGTACGGTCACTCCTCCTGTCGTTCAGCGGAATATTCTCGAGAATCCAGGCTGGTACACGCAGTACACGCCATACCAGGCGGAAATTTCTCAGGGACGGCTGGAAGCATTGCTGAATTATCAAACGATGATCATCGATCTGACCGGAATGCAGATTGCCAACGCATCGCTGCTGGATGAAGGGACTGCGGCAGCGGAAGCGATGTTCATGATGTACTCCATCAATCACGAAAAGAAAGGGAACCAGTTTTTCGTTTCTGAAGAATGCTTTCCGCAAACGATTGATGTATTGAAAACACGTGCGGAACCCCACGGCATCGAAATTATTATCGGTGATCATCGCACAGTGAAATTCGGTGATAAAGTGTTTGGCGTTTTGCTGCAATATCCTGCAGGGAAAGGAGCGATCTACGATTATTCTGATTTCATCGCCAAGGCAAAATCGAACAATGTTTTGATCACAGTTGCGGCGGATCTGCTGTCATTGACGATGTTGACTCCTCCGGGTGAGTTCGGCGCCGACATCGTCGTTGGCAGTGCACAGCGATTCGGTGTGCCGATGGGCTACGGCGGGCCGCATGCAGCATTTATGGCAACGAAAGATGAATACAAACGAGTAATGCCGGGACGCATTATCGGTGTTTCCATTGATGCCAACGGAAACAAAGCGTATCGTATGGCATTGCAGACGCGCGAGCAGCATATTCGGCGTGAAAAAGCTACAAGCAATATCTGCACAGCACAGGTTCTTCTTGCAATCATGGCGAGCATGTATGGTGTGTATCATGGACCGGAAGGATTGAAAAAAATCGCATCCCGCGTTCATGGTCTTGCCAAAGTGGTAGACAAAGGATTAAAAAAACTCGAGTTCAAACAGCTGAACGAAACATACTTTGATACACTGCTCATCGAAACGGGAAATGCAACGGCATCCATTATCAATCGCGCTGCCGGCGCACTGATGAACTTCCGGCAGATCAGCGAAACGACGATCGGCATCTCTGTTGATGAAACGACGACGGTGAAAGAAGTGGAAACGATCTTGTCCGTTTTTGCATCGGTAAAAAACAAGGTAGTTTCTGTTGCTGAAATATCAAAAAATCTTCAACTGGAATGGAAAAATAACTTTGTTCGCAAAAGCAATTTTATGCTGCATCCCGTTTTCAATACGCACCATTCGGAACATGAAATGTTGCGGTACATCCATTCACTGGAAATCAAAGATCTCTCGCTTAACTTCTCCATGATCCCACTCGGATCGTGCACGATGAAGTTAAACGCGACAACAGAAATGCTTCCAATCACCATGCCGGAGTTTTCTTCGCTCCATCCGTTCATTCCGCAGGAACAGGCGATGGGATACACACAGATCTTCGAAGAACTGTCGAACGATCTAAAAGAGATTACCGGGTTTGCCGGTGTGTCGCTGCAGCCGAATGCCGGTGCGCAAGGTGAGTATACTGGATTGCTCGTGATCCGCGAATATTTCAAATCAAAAAAACAATCACACAGAAACATCGCGTTAATCCCTTCATCCGCTCACGGAACTAACCCCGCCAGCGCAGTGATGGCAGGATTTCATGTTGTGGTAGTGAAATGCGACGACCACGGAAACGTGGAAGTAGAAGATCTGAAAGCGAAAGCAGATCAGTACAAGGATACGCTTGCCTGCCTGATGGTCACCTATCCCTCCACACACGGCGTATTTGAAGAAAGTATTCAGGATATGTGCGCGATCATTCACAAGAACGGCGGTCAGGTGTATATGGACGGCGCGAATATGAATGCGCAGGTCGGACTGACCTCGCCGTCTCGCATCGGTGCGGATGTCTGTCATCTAAACCTGCACAAAACATTTTGCATTCCTCACGGCGGCGGCGGGCCGGGAGTGGGACCGATTTGTGTTGCTGAACATCTTGTTCCGTTCCTTCCGGGACACTCTGTTGTTGAGATCGGCGGCGAGCACTCCATGAGCGCGGTCTCTTCGGGACCATGGGGCAGCGCGAGCATTTTGTTGATCTCGTACGCATACATCAAAATGATGGGAGCGAATGGGTTGACGAATGCGACGAAGTATGCCATACTGAACGCGAACTACATAAAATCCAGACTGGAAAAAGAGTTCGACGTTCTGTATGTCGGTAAGAACGGACGATGTGCGCACGAGATGATTATCGATATGCGGAAGTTCAAAACATCCGCAGGTATTGAAGTGACCGATATCGCTAAGCGGCTGATGGATTATGGTTTCCACGCTCCAACCGTTTCTTTTCCTGTTGCCGGCACGCTGATGATCGAACCAACGGAAAGCGAATCGAAAGGGGAACTGGACAGATTCTGCGATGCACTTCTCCACATCCGAAAGGAGATCGAGGAGATCGAACAAGGGAAGTATCCCAAAGACGACAACGTCCTGAAACATGCACCGCATACGGCACAAATTGTGATGAGTGATGAATGGAAACGGCCGTACTCGCGAGAAAAAGCTGCCTTTCCGACACCGTGGGTTCGCGCCCGGAAGTTCTGGCCGAGCATCGGCCGCATCAACGATACTTACGGAGACCGGCAGCTGGTCTGTGTCTGTCCGCCGATGGAATCGTATATGGAAGAAAAATCATAACTATTACCACAGAGGCACGGTGACACAGAAGACGGATGGATTTTATACCAATAGATCCAAAACTGAACAAAATATCAGGTTTGATTGTTGAGGCTGCATATCAAGTCCATTCAACACTTGGTCCAGATCTTCTCGAATCGGTGTATCAGAAATGCATGTTTATCGAATTGAAGGAGAAAGGTGTTTCTGTCGTTACAGAAGCTCGGATCCCTCTTCAATATAAACACCATGATGTGGATGCAAATTTAAGAATAGATGTTTTAGTTGAAGATAAAATTATTGTTGAGTTAAAATCAGTTGACCATTTGTTACCAGTTCATGAAGCACAATTATTATCGTATATGAAACTGTCAAAAAACGTTTGGGATTATTGATCAATTTCAATGTTGCAGTTATTAAATCGGGAATTAAGAGAATTGTTTTATAACTATTTCTGTGCCTCTGTGTCTCCGTGGTAAAATATATGTTATCTACAGATGAAGAACTTTACTTACTCCTGACGACCACCAAAACTATCGCTGTGGTCGGCGCATCGCCGAAACCATGGCGAGACAGTGGAGCAATTGCGGAGTATCTAAGCAAAAAAGGATACCGTGTATATCCGGTGAATCCGCAATACCAGGAAGTACTTGGAATGAAGTGCTATCCCGACTTAAAATCGCTCCCCGAAAAGATCGATCTTGTCGATATCTTCCGGAATCCGGACGACGTTGTGCCGGTGATCGAAGAAGCGATTGCCGTCGGCGCCAAAGCGGTTTGGATGCAACTGGGCGTGATTAATGAAATTGCTGCGGCAAAAGCGAAAAATGCGGGACTTGATGTAGTTATGGATCATTGTATTGCTGTTGAACACCGCGCATTAATTCGGTAACATGTTCCGAAAGTGTCCATTAAGGCAGAACCGATGTTCTGCCTTTTTAATTTTATTATATTGGTTTTCATGAGAGTAATCTGGTCCATCATATTTCTGTTCGCCGTCAGCCATGCACAGGAGACCAGCGGACCGCAATTTAGTTTTCCCGATTCGGTCTATCGTGTGGGGCAAATTATCTGTATCGGCAATACATTGACGAAGGATTATGTGATTGTGCAGGAGATGTTGCTGAAGCAGGATTCTCTTGTTACCTACGAAACAGTTCAGTTCGATATTAATAGAATCTACAGCCTTGGACTGTTCACCAAAGTGGATATTGAAGTGATTCCGGACTCCGGCAATGCCGCGATGCTGATGGTAAATGTTGTTGAACGCTGGTATTTCTATCCATTTCCCCTCCTAGGGATTAAGGACCGCGATTTTGCCAAATATTATTACGGTCTGGGAGTAGCACATAATAATGTTGCCGGGGAGAATGTTCAATTATACGGCGCATTCGCCCTTGGGTATGATCCGTTTGTTGCGATCAACTATATCAATCCGCATATCGATGTAGAAAACCGGATCTTTTTTGGCTTCCATGCATATTATACCGAACAACGAAACCGCAGCCTGCTTTCCCTTGCCGGTGCTCCAAATTTCGATGAACAGCGCTCCGGTGTCGATGTGACCATCGGGAGACGAACATCACTCTTTACATTGATCACACTGAAAGGGGAATTTCTGAATTTGAAAGTAAGTGATGTGCGCGCCGGCAGAACATTATCTGCAAACGGGAGGGATGAATTCTATTCGCTACATCTTTCATACTTTTACGATACACGCGATCTGAAAGAATACGCGCAGTACGGAACGTTCGTGAATCTGGGACTTTCGAAATATGGAATTCTGGAAAATGAAATCGATTATCAACGGTTTGGCATTGATTTTCGACGGTATGTACCGGCCTGGAGCGATGTTGTTTTCGCCGGAAGAGTGTTCGGCAGTTTTGCGTGGGGCGGTGCCGTTCCCAATTACGGACATTCATTTTTTGGGTACAGCGAAAGGATACGCGGACATTTCAAAACGGTTCTCGAAGCAGAACAGATTGCAGGAACAACGGTGGAAATGCATGTCCCTCTCATATCACCGCGCTATGTCCGGTTTGAATTCATTCCGTTCGAACAGTTTAAAGATGTCCGGTATGCTTTGAATTTTGCCATTTTTGCAGATGCAGGAAATACATGGTACCGCAAAGATCCGATCGCACTCAATCGCTGGTATTCAGGGTACGGGGCAGGGCTGCATCTGCTGCTTGCCTACAGTGCAGTGGCAAGAGTTGAATTTGGAATACCATACGGAAAGTCTTTCTCCAAAGGGGAAATTATTTTAGATTTAGGGGCAGCGTTGTAGGCAAAACAATTGTGTCGATGGGTATTGGAGCGGTGCGCTGCTATGAAAAAATTCTGTTTTTGAGTTCTGCATTAAAGATTTCAATTTCACGACTTCAATACACAATACCATATGAGTGAATACTTCTACGTTCCTGCTGAATTTATCATCGACCAGCATATTGCTATTGAAGGCGAAGAGGCGAGACATATCTCCCGCGTGTTACGGAAACAGCCCGGCGATCTGATCTGGGTTGTTGATGGCGCAGGCCGCGCCTTTGAAGTGATCATTCGTTTGGTTGCGCCGGAAATGATCGAATGCGAAATTCTGTATGAGCATCACCATCTTCATGAACCGGATATTGATGTGACACTTGCGGTTGCCCAGCTGAAGAACCCTTCACGGATGGATTGGATTATTGAAAAAGCGACGGAGTTGGGAGTGCGGACCATCATTCCTTTACAGACGACCAGAACGATCGCCCGTTCCCCGAAAGAGGACCGGTGGAACAACATTGCACTTGCGGCGATGAAACAGTCGGGACGATGCATCCTTCCGAAAATTGCACCGCCGACGGATTTTGATCTTGTTATCGCAAATTCCACGGGTTATGATATGAAACTCATACCGTACGAACGGACAGATCATGTCCTCTTTATTGCCGAGGCGCTGAAACATCGGAAACCACCCCGGTCTGCTATGATTCTGATCGGTCCCGAAGGAGGATTTACGGACGAAGAAGTGCAGTTGGCGGAGAAAGCGGAGTTTACACAAGTCTCATTAGGACGGCGCCGGTTGCGAACGGAAACGGCGGCGATCATTTCGCTGAGTTGGGTTGTTGGAAACGAATAACACTTTACCTGTATTGTCACAAAAAAAATCCCATCCAAAAAACTGGATGGGATTTTTTATATTTACTCTTTGCGTTCTTAGCAACTTTGCGCTGGACGTGTTATGCCGATTTGCGTTCTTCTAATACGTAGATAGGTTCTTTCTTTTTATCTACTGTCTCTTTCGTGACGACGCACTTCGTGACGTTTGCTTTGGAAGGCAATTCATACATAATATCCCGCATAATCTCTTCCACAACGGATCGGAGTGCACGGGCGCCGGTTCCGCGGGCCATCGCTTTTGTAACGATCTGTTTCAGTGCCGCTTCTTCGAAATCCAGCTCGACTCCCTCGTATTTAAACAGTTTTTTAAACTGTTTCACGATGGCATTACGCGGTTCCACGAGAATATTCATCAACGCCACTTCATCCAGTGAGTGGAGCGTGGTGAGCATCGGCAGACGGCCGATGAATTCCGGAATCAGGCCGAATTTCAGCAGGTCATCCGGTTCTGCCATTTGGATATAGGCATCCGCCGTTTGTTCCTTTTTACTTTTAATCTCTGCGCCGAAACCAAGTGCATTTTTATGAACCCGGCGGGAGATAATCTTTTCCAGTCCTTCGAACGCTCCGCCGCAAATAAAGAGAATGTTCTTGGTATTGAGATTGATCAAGCTTTGTTCAGGATGTTTGCGTCCACCTTTCGGCGGTACACCGGCAATAGTTCCTTCCAGAATCTTTAGCAACGCCTGTTGCACGCCTTCGCCGGAAACATCACGAGTGATAGAAGCACTATCACTTTTTCGCGCGATCTTGTCGATCTCGTCGATGTAGACAATACCGCGCTCGGCACGTTCTACGTTGTATTCAGCATTCTGCAATAGGTGGACCAACACCGTTTCGACATCATCACCAACATAGCCGGCTTCGGTCAACGTTGTGGCATCGGCGATCGCGAAAGGCACATCAAGAATGCGGGCCAATGTCTGCGCCAACAATGTCTTTCCTGTTCCGGTCGATCCGATGAGCAGAATGTTGCTCTTTTCGATTTCCACATTCTCCGGATCGGCAAACTGATCCTGTGTGTCGATCCGTTTGTAATGATTGTACACAGCAACGGCGAGTGTTTTCTTTGCCTGTTCCTGACCGATCACATATTCATCCAGCGAAGACTTAATCTGCGTCGGTGTGAGGAGTCCTTTATTCTTGATCCGTTTCGTACGTGCTGAAGAAAGATTATTGCGGATAATATCCATAGAGGTGGAAACGCACATATCGCAGATGTAGACATCGGGACCTGCAATAATGCTTGTCACCTCTTCCGGCCTGCGGCCGCAGAAGGAACACCGAACCTTATCTTCGCTCTTTTGCTTACCCATTGATTATTTCTCTTTATCCTTTTTTGCATCGGTGGGACGTTTTGTCAACACTTTGTCAATAAGACCGTAGTCGGCCGCCTGTTGCGATGACATATAGTTATCGCGGTCAGTATCCTTTTCCACTTCGGCGATTGATTTCCCCGTATGCTGTGCAATAATCTCGTTCAGGCGTTTCTTTGTTTTCAGAATCTCCTCTGCCTGAATGCTGATGTCGGAAGCAGTTCCCTGCACACCGCCCCATGGCTGATGAATCATAATGCGAGCATTCGGCAGTGCCTGTCGTTTTCCTTTTTCACCGGCCAATAAAAGAATTGCTCCCATACTTGCCGCCATACCGACGCAAATGGTCGCAACCTGCGGCCGGATGATCTGCATGGTGTCATAGATCGCGAGACCTGCGGTCACCGATCCGCCGGGTGAATTGATGTAGACGGAAATATCCTTGTCCGGATCTTCCGCTTCCAGATGGAGCATCTGCGCAATGGCAAGCGATGCAACATAATCATCAATCGCAGTGCCGATGAACACGATGCGTTCTTTTAACAGACGGGAAAAAATGTCATACGCACGCTCGCCGCGGCTGGTCTGTTCAACCACCATCGGAACAAGCTGATTGTATAATTCGTACGGCTTTGTTTGAATCATGTGTTGGGGGTGTTGGATGATCATAAAACTCCTTGCGTTAGTAAATTTGCGGGAATGCGAACTACCCATAAGACGAATGATGCGGGGAAAAATTGTGCAATACCGTTGTCAAAGTTTAGAGCCTTGACAACGGTTCGCCAGATCAGTTCGTTGCAAATTTACTGTAGTCGTCTGTCTCAACGTCCGTAATCTTAACATTTTGTTTGAGAATATCAATAAGACGATTATACTTCAAACGCTCCAGCGCATTATCGGAACTTTTGTAGAAATTCACAAGCCGTTCTTTATCAATATTCAATTTTGCTGATTCTTCCTCCGCAATCTTCTCGATTTCGGAGTCGGAGATCTCAATTTTTTCCTTGGCGATGAACTGTTCTTTAATCAATAGCCATTTGGACTGCCAGATGGCTGTTTCCCGGGACTGTTCACGGTATGCTTTTTCATTGAAATTCTTCGGTAATTGCCTGTTTGGCTGCTGATTCTTTGCATCTTCAATAAACGTGTCCGTCACATTTTGGATCAGCGCTTCTGGGACGGTGAATTCGTATTGTTTGACGATTGCAGAGAGCAGATCGTTCTCGAAACGGCGTTCACTGCGTTCCTTCCAGAACTCTTCCAGATCCTTTTTAATGTTCTGTTTCATTTCTTCTGCAGTCTGGAATTTGCCGTTGCTCACTTTTTGGGCAAGCGCGTCATCCAACGGCGGAAGAATCACTTTCTCGATTTTCTTCACCGTCAGTTGCAAATGGACATCGTGCGAATGGTCGCCGTGTTGATGGCTGAATTTTGCCTCTTTCACATCGCCGACGGATGCACCCATCAATGCTTCTTTGACTTCCTTCTCAGTTGATTTTTCACGAAGATAGATTTTCATATCTTCGCGTGAATGGCCGTGTTCATCCATATCCTTCATATCCACGGTGACAATGTGGTATTCGCTGTCAACCTTTGATGCAACTTCCGTTGTGGAATTGATCTGCTGCAGCCGTTCAACTTCGCTTTCCAGTTCTGTATCGGTCGCTTTATGCGAATACCGTTCGATGGCGATGGAGGAGTAATCCTTCAGCTCGAATTCGGGACGAATTTCGAACTTCACAATGAATGTGAGAGGTGTGCCCGGTTTGAAATCGATCTTATTGATCTGCGGTGTGCCAATAGGGTTGATATTGCGCGATTCCATCTCTGTGCGGAATACATCGTTCGTAATCTCTTCCACTGCCTGATACTCAATGCTTGGTCCGAACATCTTCTTCACCATATGCATCGGTACTTTTCCTTTGCGGAATCCTTTTATCTCCAATGCCGGGGCCGCCTCTTTATATGCTTTTTCAAAATGCGGAGCCAATTCCTCCTGTGTCATTGTCACGGTCATTTCACGAACGCAATCATTCACATTGTTTACGGTTACTTCCACTGAAAAACTCCTTACTTGTACTGTTGTTCAATAATGATAAAAAAATCCCGAAGTCTCGGGATTCAAAATGTTCATAAAAATACGAAAATATGGCTAAAATCCCAAGAGGTACTTTCACCTGTATTTATTGCAGAAAATTGCTGAAAACACATTTAAAGCGAAAAATAGTTACCTGTTTTTCTCTCTACTCTGTGAATTGCTTAAAGACCCGGCGAGTCAGCCATTTCACATTATAACAGGTCTCAAAAACCCAAAATTGTCATTGCCCCAAAGGGGTCACTTCGTGACGAGGCGTTTTTTGCCGACGCAATCTGTGTAGGGGGTAAAAAAAAATCACGCACCTACCGCACCGATCGCTTCGTCACCCTATCAATGAATATGCGGGGGTTCCTCGCGATGACGCTTAAAAGTATTTTTGAGATACGCTCTAATAACTGATGTTACGCAAAGAGGTAGAAGTGGTTCTGCCGAAGGCATCCCTTCGGGAGATGCGGCGCAGAATGAATTTTATCCTGTTTATCAGCCGGATGCTGTAATTGAGGAAATTTTTTGGTACACTCTATTATAAAGAGCGCAGTTCCTGTTCGAAACGGACTGCGTTTGCAGTTTTAATCACTATTTTTTTAATCTTTTATGAGTACTACACTAAACAATCCGCAGTTTTCCAAAACACTTTTTGACACATACGAAACATTTAAATTTTCTGGAATCATCACGCGACGGTTCAAACATGCTGACCTGATGAAGTTTCTTGCAACACTAAAGAATGCTCTTGGTGATACAATGCAGATGCAGCAGATCGGAAGTTCTGCTGAGAATCGATCCATCAATCTGCTGACACTGGGTACCGGACCGACAAAAGTCTTTATGTGGTCACAAATGCACGGAGACGAACCGTCCGCTACCATGGCGCTGCTCGATCTTTTAAATTACATCGCGATCAATAAAAATTCATCGGAGATCTCAACGATCCTGAGAGAAACGACGCTCCTCATTATTCCGATGCTTAATCCGGACGGCGCAGAACGGTTCCAGCGCCGTACCTCCCAAGGAATAGATATGAATCGCGATGCCCTTCAACTGCAGACACCGGAAGCGAAGCTTCTGAAAGCGACACGGGACAGGTTCAATCCGGAGATTGGTTTCAATCTGCACGACCAGGATCCGCGGTACTCTGTGGGAGATCAGGGAACAGTGGCCGTAATATCGCTTCTTTCACCGGCGTTCAATGTGGAAAAATCGGATAACGCCGTTCGGCTTCGTTCTAAAAAACTGGCGTCGGAATTCGCGCTGGTGCTGGGCCAATTCGTGAAGAAGCACATCGCAAAATATGACGATTCATTCGAACCGCGTGCTTTCGGGGACAACATCCAAAAGTGGGGGACCAGCACCGTCCTTGTAGAATCAGGCGGATGGAAAGGTGATCCGGAAAAGATGTTTATCCGGAAATTGAATTGTGTTGCAATTCTTGCAGTCACTCACTCCATTGCAACAAAAGCGTTTGAAAAAACAAGCATCGATGTTTACGAACAGATACCAATGAACACCAAGTTGCTGTACGATATTATCATTAAGCAGGCGACGATCACGTTTCCCGACGGCCGAGCACCGATTGTTGCCGATATCGGGATAAATCTGGAAGAGGTACGAGATTCTTCCGGATTTACCTGGAAGGGAAGAATCGTCGATTTCGGGGATCTTTCCGTCTTTTCCGCAAACGAACAATGGAATGGGATCGGCAGATCGATCATCGCATCAGCAGTGGAAATGAACGAGATCGTCGATCTCGACACGTTACAAAAACACTTTGCATAAACTGCTCTGGCCTGAACGCAAAGCAAAAAAAAGTCTCACATTTTCGTGAGACTTTTTTTATGAATTTGTGAAAACTAAACGTCCAGGCTGAGTGTTATACGGGGTGAAAAGGAGAATCACCATTATGAAGATTCAAACGACAACCATCATCCTGCTTGCAGGCATACTGCTTATTGTACTGGTCAGCGCATTCTCGCAAAAACCGCTGGCAAGCATGATGCAGAAACGGAAATTGCCACCCACACAAAAGGATACGACCATGAAACCAATTGCCGAATATTTGAAGGATGTGTACAAACCGGGGATGCCAAAAGTTGTGAAGACAGAAGCAGAATGGAAAAAACTCCTTCCTCCCGAAACATACGCCGTAACGCGTGAAGCGGGGACGGAACGTGCATTCTGCGGTGCATTTTACGATCATAAGAAAGAGGGGATCTATCTTTGCGCCTGCTGCGATTTGCCGTTGTTTGCGTCCAATGCCAAGTTTGATTCTGGGACCGGATGGCCGAGTTTCTTTCAACCTGTCAATAAGGACCATATTGCCGAGAAGGCGGATAATAGCTACGGAATGAAAAGAGTGGAAGTCAATTGCGCGCGATGCGACTCTCATCTGGGACATGTGTTCGATGACGGTCCGCGTCCTACCGGATTGCGGTATTGTATGAATTCCGAATCGCTGAAATTCGTCCCCGGTGAAATCCCTGCAAAGTTCTGAAAAACAACAACCGACCAATGTCGACTGTTGTATCAATTGTAGGACACCTTTGTAAGGTGTCCTACAATGATGCGTATTCTTACCGTAACAGTACCATTTTTTTTACCTGCACAAAACTGTTTTGCGGATTCGAGGTGCTGACTGCTTCCATGCTATAGAAATAGACTCCGGACGTAACAAAGGCTTTCCATGGTATCGAATGTCGTCCTGCAGATTGCTCTCCGTGAAACAACTCCATAATTAGTTGTCCCAAAGGATTGAAAATCGTTATACGAACATTGCCTGCTTCCGGTAATTCATATTCGATAATCGTTGAAGGATTGAAAGGATTTGGGAAATTTTGGAGCAATGAAAATGTAGCTGGTCTTCCTGAATTGTTGTTCATCGATATCGAAGTAATTCCCCCTTCTGTTGTTCTGAGAATATCACCATCACCCAGCACCCATCCAACAAGACGAGAGCCAAAATCAATATCTCTTCCTTTAACAGCGCATTGTTCTTTCCAGGTCCTTCCGGTATCCGCACTGAAAAAGAGTTTCTGATTATCGGTCATCCACACTAGCGACGGATCTTCTTGACAGAAAAAGAAATCATTTTGATATGCGCCGGGAGAAAGAGGTGTCACAACTTCCCATGTGGTGCCGCCGTCAACAGTCCGATGAAAAGAATATCCGGGAGAGGGATAATTATAACAACTGACGATGCCGATCTTGTCATTATAGAATCGTAATACTTGAATTGATTTGGAAAAGTCCAACTGTGTCCAAGTGTAACCGCTGTCGGTAGTTTTCCAAATATACGAAGGAGTAATACCATCGCCATAGGTTGATTTAAAGAATCCGACTGCAGGTGAAATGAAATCAATCATTCTCCATGTATCACTGGAAAAGCCTCCGAAAGAGGAATCGTTGATGGAGATCCAATGCGCACCTCCATCGTTTGTTTTAAGTATAACCGCTGGAAGAGTGCCGCTTAACGCATCACCTATGGCAACTCCTTCTGTGAGATTAAACATTTTCAAGTAATTGAGGTATGTTGTTTTTGACGGATCATGAAATTGCTGCACCCAGTCTACACCACCGTTGGTTGAGGAATAAATATCTCCGTTCATCGTTCCTGCCCAAATATGGACACTGTCGGTTATTGAAAGTGTAACGACATTGCCATAGGTTGATTTGGGGAAGATAGTATTCCACGTTGTTCCTCCATCTGTGGAACGTATCATTCCCGTTTCGATGCCAGCGACAATATGTGAGTCATTCAGTGCATCCATTGCGAAACCTGAAGTGAATGGCGACAGATTGGTTTTTTGTGATACCCATTGTGATGATAGATCTGCTACCGGGATAAGCATCATGAGAAGAAGAATAATTTGTTTCATAACGACCTCCTTGAACGGAATCGTTCGCAGCACAACACACTTTTCCATGAAGTGTTTTACATACACATGAAAAAAAATACTAAGGATGGAATAGTTAGGGAAAGAGGGAAATGTGTTTTTAACGGAGTTCATCTTTCAATGGTGAAAGCGATACATCACGTCGGACTGAAATATACCTATTTCATATACAAATGTAATGTATTACGGGGGGGCAACTAGAAAAAACAGTTTTTAGTTTTTGAACCGGACAACACTATCTTGTAAAAGAAAATGCTTAAATTTCTCGCACTGCGAGAAATGGTTTTTTATTACTTGTAGAATACCTTCATAAGGTGTTTTTACAAGCAAGTATTCTGCTGCATAGTGTGTATTTAGAAACTATATGCTTCGCGTTGATGGAAGATGGGGAATTGCACTTTCCGCTGAGTATAGAAAGTCTCTTGTGTAAAAGGGAACGTCATTGGTTCAGCATTCCCATCATAAAACGTCACACCCAAACTCGAATACTTTCCAATAAAGGTTGTCCAGGTAATTGGAAATGCACGCTGCACCGACGATGCCAGTGTATATTTCACCTGCACATGTTTCATGTCGCCTGCAGTGAAATTAATCGGTGTAGGAGCAGTAATACCTGAATCGATGATGACATCATAGGTATATGATTTAAAATTGTTTGGCTGCAACGATATCGAATATCCAAATGTATAGTTGTTGCTTACCGTTGAGAAGTATTTCGGACGATTGGTATGCGCGGTGGTTTTTCCGCCCCCCATGCCGACGACGGCATATCCCGTCGGATTATGCACGATTGTTTCCAGATAACTGTAGGTTCCTTTTACCGCACCAAGATCGATATTCTCCCCGCGTTCATCCACCGGTAAAAAACTGACCGGATATTCTGCACTGAGACTGGAGATTTCCACATTCGCTTTTCCACCGACCTTTACCCCTTCGTTAATCACATACCGGGAACCGAAGAAAGTTGATACAACATCATACGTGCCGTCTTTCAGGATTATCGAGAGCGTATTGATCTTTGGAGAATATGTTTTTGAAAAGTTGCTTCCGTTATGTATCATCACCAGCCAGGGGACTTCGGAGAATTTCAGCTGCAGGATTGGAGCTTTGATAAACGCAAAAGGAATCACAAGAGAGTCCGACGTTCCGACGGCAAGAAGTTTCCCCGAATACCCGCTTTCAAAAGAATTATTATTGGTCAAAAGTGTATTGTTCGTTTCCAGCTGGATGATGATCTCTGCAGAACTATTAGGAGCAATTGTTACCGATGCGGGGGTAAACTGAAAGTTAAGCGCAGCATTTGTTGTTGTTGAGATGAATCGATATGTTTTGTTCACGGCGCTTTCATTATAAACAGTAACCGGACGCTGTTCTCTCCAAGTTGTTTCACCCGGTGGATTGAATCCAAAACTGAGTTGAGCAGGGCTGGTAAAAACAGTTGCGGAAAGCTCGGCACTGTTCACTTTCCCATGTCCCTGAGAGAAAAGCGGAGTGCCAAGATCGACGGTATTCGAGATAATCGCGTCGCGAATTTGCAGAGCATTCCAGTGAGGATGCAGTTCCAACATTGCCGCGGCGATGCCGGTGACGAACGGTGTTGCCATGGAGGTTCCGCTCATTTGTACATATCCGCCGCCGATTTTCGCAGAGAGAATATTCACGCCCGCGGCAACAACATCCGGTTTGATATTATAGCGATCGGTTTCCGGTCCTTTAGAACTGAAAGAAGCAATAGTGTTGCCGTCTGCAGCGCCGACGGTCAAAGCGAGTTCTGCAACGCCGGGAGAGTTGATGGTAACGTACTCACCGGTATTTCCTGCTGCCACGACCACAACAATACCGGCGCGCACAGCACGGTTCACCGCGGAGGATAAAGGATCATCTGCAGAACCGCCGGGCGAACCAAGACTCAAGTTTAATATTTGCACGCTGTCGCTGATGGCGCGCTCGATAGCTGAAATAACGGAAGACGCAGAACCGCTTCCGTTCTGATCAAGCACTTTGTATGCAAACAATTGCGCATCTTTCGCCGCACCGGTGATGACGGCCGAATTGCCGCTGATGATACCGGCAACATGGGTTCCATGTCCGTTGTCGTCCATCGGATCGGCATCATTATTCACAAAATCAAATCCGCCTGCGACAGTAAATCCCGCGCCAAAACCTCCGCCAAGCGATTCATGCATATAATCAATTCCTGTGTCGATAATGCCGATGCGGATGCCTTTTCCTGTTGCGACAGATGCAGTACGTTGCGGCACTACCGGCATTCCAGATGTTGATGTTGAGACGGGAGATGCGCTTACGGTGACATCCATAAAAACTGTTTTTACATCCGGCAGGGATGCGATAGATCGGATATTTTCGCGCTGCGTTGTGACCGCAAAGCCGTTCATCACAATTTCGAATTCCCGTTCGATACGAGTGCCGCTTCCAACAGCGGATAATTGTTGTTTCGCGGCGACAGCGGTTGTTCTGGAAAATATTCCGCCGCTTAATTGTTTTTCAATTTTCGAAGGAGTTTTCAATTCGACGATCAGGCGAACCGCGGCACTCGGTGCTTCAGCGGGGATGATGGCATTCTCAATGGAAGAGACGGAAATCTCCGTGGTTTTTACAGGAAAGTTTTTGGCCACGCCATTGGTTTTCACCACCAACTGCTGTGCGGCTGCAAGGGAACAAAGCGCAATAATAAATGAGAGGAGTTTATTCATATTATTTCATGACGATCATTTTTTTTGTCTCTACGGTGGTCTTACCGGTGTTGCTGCGGGAGATCATGCGGTAGATATATGTGCCGGAGGAGATATTGTCGTTTGAGAAACCGATGCTGAAGGTTCCGGAGTTCTTAGTTTCATTTACCAGCGTTGTTACTTCGCGGCCGGTAATGTCGAATACTTTTATCGTTACATCGCTCATCTCGTCTACAGAATAGCGGATGACGGTGGAATTATTGAAAGGATTCGGATAATTCTGTTGAAGCGTTGATGATGTCAGCATGGATCCTCCGTCCGAAACAGATGTTGTTGTCTGTTCTTTTGCCACAAACAGCGTTTCGCCGGTGACAATGGCGAACGGCGTTGCTGTTGCGGTAGCGCGATATTGTTCTATTCCGCTTTCGGTAACGGTGAAGTGGGAGCTCACTGCGGCTTTGTCTGACGATTGAACGTTCATCAAGTCAAATTCCTGGGAGTAAACGATCGAGGTCAATGCGAAGGTTACTTGTGCGAAATATAGGAAGAAGTTTTTCATTGTGCTTGGCTCCATGCCATACATTTTGGCAATGCCAGTGCCAGTGAAAAACCAAGCCATTTTATTGGCTTTTTTTACTGTTTTGCTTTTGCGGAGGGATTTTTTTTACGAGTTTGCCGATTCATTGTAGAAACTACAATCCGTGAATCTGTTCAGATTGCCGGTTTCTTGGGGATTTATCAAAAATGGTCTGGAAGGAGCGGGCAACGAGAGAAAAACGCAGAATTGCTGAAAACAACGTTAAAAACGATGAATTGCAACCAGATAAGAAATTTGGAAAATCCTTTTTAAAGACATTCTTATCTAATTATTTGATTACTGTATGGTTGAATTTTTGAACGAAGGACAAATGGACAGAAGGAGAGTTGGAGCGGGATTATGTTTCTTGCGATTTACTATATGGAATAATTGGCATGAAAGTGATCAAATGAAAGTGCGGTGAGCAAAACAGTACTGCAGGATATGATTTCGACGTTGTTCGAGGATTGAAGAGCGGAAAGAGTTTTTGCGCGTGAATACAGAATTACCGCATTACGATTCTTTCAGGTTGTATTGATGGATCTTTGTATAGAGTGTTTTTAAAGAGATCCCGAGGATCTTTGTTGCAAGGTTTTTATTCCATTTGGTATTTACAAGGACCGAAGCAATATGTTCTTTTTCCAGCTCTTCCAGTGACATTGCCGATCCAATCTTTTGAGCGCCGTTTTCGGAGTTGGCCTGTCTCACATTCATATGCTGCGGAAGCAGCAGGTCCTTGGGTCGGATGAATTCATCTGTACTTAAGATGATCGCTCTTTCCAGTACATTTTCCAGTTCACGAATATTTCCCGGCCAATGATATTCTTTCAGCGACACAAGTGCATCCGGATGGAGCTCTTTTTTCTCGCGCAGTTTATTCTTCCGTTCCAGGATGTTCTGAGCCAGAAGGGGGATATCATCTTTCCGTTCGATAAGCGAGGGGAGCTGGATGGTGATCACATTCAGACGGTAGAGCAAATCCTCACGGAAATGGCCCGCCGCAACCTCATTAAAAAGGTTTTTATTCGTTGCGGAAATCAGACGGACATCGGACTTTAAATTTTTATTTCCACCGACACGACGGTATTCGCCGGATTGTATAAAACGGAGCAGTTTTGGCTGAAATACCGGACTGATCTCGCCGATCTCATCCAGGAAGAGCGTGCCGCCGTTGGCGATTTCTACCAATCCCTGCCGCATGGAACTCGCATCGGTAAAAGCCCCTTTTTCATGCCCGAACAGTTCACTTTCAATTAATGTGTCCGGGATGGAAGCGCAATTGAGCGCGACGAAAGGTTTTTCAGCGCGCGGAGAATTTTTATAAAGAAAATTTGCAAAGACCTCTTTTCCCGTACCGCTGGCGCCCTCCAGAAGAACGGTAGAATCGCTCGGCGCAACTTTCCCCGCAAGTTCAAGTACTTTTTGAAATTCTTTGCTCTCTCCGATTAATTGTGTTGAAAACGACAAACGCGAAATGGCCGTCTTCATCACTTTTAACTCTATCGCCATTGCACGTAGATCCAATGCACGGTTCACCAGCGAATGCAATTCATCAACGGAATACGGCTTGGTCAAGAAATGAAAGGCGCCCAGCTTCATGCAGTCCACAGCAATGCGGACATCGTCCACCGCGGTGAGTATGATTACCTGTGTATCGATGTATTGTTGCTTGATGAATTGAAGAACCTCCACACCGTCTACCCTGGGCATACGGATGTCGAGCAATACCAGGTCGAATGTATTTTCCTGCAATTTATTAATCGCATCAGCCCCATCCTCTGCAGTTGTTACGATATGTCCTTCAGTTTCGAGAAACGACTGAAGAATCATTCGAAAATCACTTTCATCATCCGCAACGAGTATTTTTCCGATGTTTTTTGACTTTGCCATAAGAGTGTGTGAAATATAGATGTTTATCCTCTGACCTGCAAAAGTAAAGTGGCTGTATTGCCGGAAGAAATTGGAGCTCTCAGTCCCTTACCCGAAATTATTATGGCACGCGTTTTGAAATCCATACTGGAAACACAAGACACAGGAGCTCATCATGGACGCATTAATGATCACCCTTTTCGCAACAATGTTTTCGACTAATCTGCTTTCCACCCTCGAAGCCAATGAAAACACACAATTTTCGTATGTTTGTTACGAGCAGAACGGTAATGTTATGTTATCAAAGTTTGATAAGGCAAATCCGTCCAAAAGTATCGAAACGATTGACGTTGGAATTTCCACAAATTGCCTTGAAAAAATTACAATGGACATTCAAAACAATCATCTCCGGATTGCCGCTGCCTACACGACTGATGCAGTAATCCACAGTTATTTTGACAAGAACACACTGGAATTCTGCCAGGTAAGCGTGATGGATAGTGAGATTCTTCTTGCAAATGCAACGCCGCTGGCTGCAAAATAAATAAACTTCTGTTCAAAAGTATTTCGGAGTACATATAGGAGCCGATTCTGCCGGTTCCTTTTTTATTCTCTTTTGGCCTAATACTCCGATGCTTGTTCTAAGGACTCTTTCAGTGCGGCGAGGATGTTTTTTATTGACATTTCGCAAACATTAATTGTTCGCGGGGAAAGACCGGAGAGAGTAGCATTATATTTTTCTCAGTCGGTGAGATTGATCATATCTATTATAGTAACTGATGTTACGCAGAAAGATATTTTTATCATAAAATGGTTCGACGCGGCGCAGAAACGGTAGTCATCCTGGGCAAATCCTTTGTTGTTTGTTCCGAAGGAATCCCTTCGGGAAAGGATGCGTCCCCCAAGGGGGCCCCTTTCCCAACGGGACCACTTTGTGGCGGGGGAAGGATGACCTCAATAATTTAACCTGCGCCTTGCTCACCATGACTAATTTACTTGTTTTGCGTAACATCAGATAGTAATATCTTTTCCGTGCCTTCTGATAAATTGAGTTCGTCGGCTCCAATCCCTTTCAATGCAATCGGCAGTGCAACTGTGAATGTTGTACCGATTTCTTCGTTCGAGAGGAACGTAACAGTGCCTTTTAGATATTGCTCGGTGAACAGCTTCACGCTGTACGTCCCAAGACCACGCCCCTGGCCTTTCGTGGAGAATGATCGTTGGAAGACCTGCATCTGAACGTCATGCAGCATTGACTGATGATTGTGCACACTGAAAATCACAGACGTATCACTTATCGAACAAGACAGTCGGATGGAGGAATGGAAGTCCGTCGCCTCCAGCGCATTCTTTGTCAGGTTGCCGAGCACACGGCGCAGAATATGTTCATCGCTGACAAAGAGAAAATCCTCTACGGCAGGATCGATCTCGATTGTCTTGTTCTTCGAGATCCGATGTTTCTCAAATGCGATCAGAATGGAAGTCAGGAACGTTTTGGCGTGTATCAAAGAGGCACGGACTTTGGTCTCATGATGTTCCGCATAGGTCAGTTCCCGTTGTCCGATGATCTGGTCACTCAAATCGTTTACCAGTTTGTGAATGACTGCTCCGTATTCTTTCGCTTCCTCCGTCGTTGCATCTTGCAAAAGTTCGGAATACCCCAGCAACCCGCCGACCATGTTCATCACATCGTGAAAGAAAAGGCTCTCGAGCACCTTCCTCCGTTTTTCATCGCTGGTATCGGTGAGTGAGAAGATTGTGAAGAAATCATTATTGTAGGTGAAGGGAGTTGCATGCACTTGAAATTCCAGCGCTTTCGTGTCGGGTTCCGAAATGATCCGGCATTCCTGAATATCCTCAATTCCATTCTGGCTGTGTCGGATTGCAATATTGGCGCCGCACATCGTGCAGAATTCCGTTGTACCGCATCCGCCGCATGTATTATCCGCATGCTGGCATTGCAGTGCTTCTCCGGGTCGCTTGCCGATCAGTCCGTTCACGTCGTCGGCTTTCAGATACGATATCAGCGGCCGGTTGCAAAAAACGATCTGCCGGTTTTTGTTTAATATCGTAACGAATTCTGTCAGCGAATCCGAAAAATATTGGAACGGAAGCTGTCGGGTGAAATATTGCGACTGACGGTAGAGTTCTTCCGTAGAAGAACGTTGATGCAGATTCGATGTTGTATTCATGATGAATCCCCCTTGAGCCATCATTGAATGATGTCACATATAATATGCCACGCAAACCATTAAAAAACCAATGTAAATAAAAGTGTAAATTCTCAATTTTACAATTCCTGAAGGGCCATCTTCAATTCTGAAAATTCATCCATTCAATAGTATGGTATTTTCGGGGATTTCCAACAATTTTTCTGTGGCATCGTCTTTGCGAAAAATCAGTAATGATCACGGGTTTTAAGTACAATGACATTGTCATCTGCATATCGTATCATAGAGAGATTAATGGGGAGTTTCATCATGAACAGAAACACGACAGCCATCGCATTGCACACTGCATCGGTCTATGCCGGAATAGGATTTTTGTGGATACTGTTTTCCGATGCATTCATCAATTCCATTACTACGGACATTTCGCTGATTGAAACTCTGCAAACGTATAAAGGATTGTTCTTCGTTACAGCCACTGCCGGTATTTTGTTTATTGTGCTTCGACAGCGGTTACTGGCAGTCGATCGGGAGCGAACCGTTCGAGTGCAGTCCGAAATTAGATTGAACGAGACGGAAGAATCGTACCGCGAAACAATGGAAAATATGTTGGAAGGATGTCAGATTATCGCCTTTGACTGGAAGTACCGCTATCTGAATAAAACGGCCGAAAAGCACAACCGGCGTCCTAACAAAGAATTACTCGGACAACGATATCAAGACCTCTGGCCTGGCATAGAATCGACTGCACTGTTTGGAAAATTAAAAACCAGTATGGAAGAACGGAAATATCTGCAGTTCGAAACCGAGTTCACCTTTGTGGATGGTACCCGGCGATGGTTCGACCTTCGCGTACAACCGGTCCCCGAAGGAATATTTATACTCTCTATCGATATCACCGACAGGATTCGTGCGGACGAAAAACTGCGGAATATGAACCGTGTGTATGCCGTCCTGAGCAATATCAATCAGTTGATCGTGTATACCAAAGATATCCAGACAGTCTTTCAGAAAGCCTGCTCCATTGCCGTTGAGGACGGCAATTTTGTGATGGCGTGGATCGGCATCCGGAATGAAACGACGAACTCGTTGGATGTGGTGGCACATTCAGGCGTGACAGAAGACTATTTGAAAAAGATTGATATCAACTTTAATGATGAAGCCCGTTCGAGCGGCCCGTCCGGAATGACTGTGCTCACGGGCGAACATCACTTCACTACCGATATCGAGAGCGATCCGTCCATGTCGGCGTGGCGCACAGACGCTGTCCGGCTTGGGTATAAAAGTTCGGCAGCATTCCCTCTGCGATTGAAGGGCAAGGTTGTTGGAGCTTTTACCCTGTATGCCGGAGAGAAAAATTTCTTTACGAAGAAAGAGCTTGAACTGCTGGACGAACTTGCTGTTGATATATCGTTTGCGATGGAAGTGCGCAGTATTGAAGAGGAGCGCCTGCGGACATTCGATGCGCTGCAGGAAACAGAACTGATCTTTTCACAGTTCATGGAACACAGCCCTATCTACGTCTTCTTCAAAGATGACCAGATGCGATCTCTGCGATTAAGCAGAAACTTTGAACAGATGCTCGGCCGGCCGTTGGATGAATCGATCGGCAAGTCGATGGACGAACTATTCCCATCGGAGTTGGCGAAGAAGATGATCGAGGACGACAAGAGGATTCTTAAGGAAGGAAAACAGGTTGATATTGAGGAAGAGTTGGGCGGCCGGATCTATAACACGGTGAAGTTTCCGATTCATTATAAAGGCGAAGCGCGTTTCCTGGCCGGATTTACCGTCGATATCACGGATCAGAAAATGAAAGAGAAACAATTGCGCGAAAGTGAGAAACGGTACCGTACAATCGTGGAAAACGTCCGTCAGGCATATTATGAAGCAGATAAGAAATCGTTGTTCACCTATTGCAATCCCGGACTGCTTATCATCAGCGGATACTCGGAGAGCGAACTCATCGGGAAATCATCGTTCCGTCTCGTTATCGAAGAGCAACGGGCATCGGTTGCCGCGCAATACCGGCAGTGGGTGTTGGAACACCGCGATGTTGCTTCGATGGAATTTATCGTCGTCAAGAAGAACGGCGAACAATTTTGGGTCGAGCAGTCATCACATTTCGACTATGATTCGCAGGGACGGCTTGTGAAGGCGACCAACTTCCTGCGCGACATCAATGAACGCAAGATCGCAGAGAAGACGATACGTCTGCGCGAATCATACCTTTCGGCCATTGTAGAGAACCAGCAGGGAAGAGTGTGGTTGAAAGATATTGAAGGACGGTATCTTACGGTGAATCAAATATATACCGATGCCTGCGGCAAAGCGGCACCGGCAGAGTTGACCGGTTTGACCGATCTGGACCTGTGGCCGAAGGAAAAGGCGGAACAATACCGGACGGAAGATGCGAACATCATGATCAGCAGGAAAGCTGTTGTCGTTGAGGAACGTGCTATGTTCCGCGGTACCGAAAAATGGTTCGAAACGTACAAGGCACCGGTGTTCGATGAACAGGGAATCGTGATCGGAACGACCGGATTTTCGCACGACATCACCGAGCGGAAGATTGCGGATGAAATGATTAAAGAGAGCGAGGCCAGGTTTAAGACGCTGTTCGAAAAGGCGAACGATGCCATCCTGATTATGCGCGACGGCGTGTTCATCGACTGCAACCACAAAACGGAAAGGATGTTCGGCTGCAGGAAGGAAGAGATTGTCGGACGTTCGCCGCTTGCATTTTCGCCGGCGGTACAGCCGAAAGGGAAACTTTCTTCGACAATGTCCGCCGAGTTAATCCGGGAGACGCTGAACGGCAATCCTCAATTCTTCGAATGGAAACATCTCCGGTACGACGGCACCTTGTTCGACGCCGAAGTGAGCCTCAATAAATTCGAAATCGGTGAAGCGTCCTACATCCAGTCGATTATCCGGGACGTCACCGAACGGAAAGAAGCGGAGGGACAGATCGAAATGCTTGCCCAGGCGCTCCGGAGCATTAGTGAATGCGTCTCGGTGACGGATCTGAAGGACAACATTATTTTCGTCAACAAAGCCTTCTGCACCACGTACGGTTACGAGGAGCACGAAGTGCTGGGTAAGAACATCACAATGCTCCGCTCGCCGGTCAACGATCCAACGGTTATTTCGGACATCCTGCCGAGGACAGAGGAGGGAGGATGGCACGGCGAACTGATGAACCGGAAGAAGACCGGGGAGGATTTCTATATCGAGTTGTCCACCTCCGTCGTCCGGAACACTTTCGGCGAAGGGATCGCGATGATCGGCGTCGCGCAGGATATTACCATACGGAAACATATTGAACGGATCATGCGCGAGAATGAAATAAAATTGAAGAACATTTTCGATAACAGTACAAATGTGTTCTACTCGCACGACACCAATCATGTTATCCATTTTATCAGCCCTCAAATCAAAAGACTGTTGGGATATGACGTAGATGAAGCCCTTGTGGAATGGATGACATTGGCAACTGATAATCCGGTAAACACCAGCGGCTTTGAAAAAACATTGCGGGCCATAGAGACAGGCATACCGCAGGGACCGTACGAATTGGAACTGCGGCATAAGGATGGCCACCATGTTTGGGTTGAGGTGCACGAAGCGCCGGTGATGGAGAACGGAGTAACCGTCTCCATTGTCGGTTCCCTGAACGACATCACGGAACGAAAACGCGCCGAAGATAATCTGCGCGAGAACGAAGAACGGCTGCGGTTATCGTTGGCTGCTGCCAATCAGGGCCTATTCGATCTTAATATCCAGACCGGAAAGGCGATTGTGAACAACGAATATGCAACCATGCTGGAGTATAATCCGGCTACATTTGTTGAAACGAATGCGGCGTGGATAGAACGGCTGCATCCGGACGACAAGGAGAGGGCGGCAAAGGTCTTCAAGGATTATGTCGGCGGAAAATTGGACGAATACCGTGTGGAATTCCGTCAGAAGACGGGTACCGGCAAATGGAAATGGATACTCTCGATAGGGAAAATCATTGAATATACATCGGATGGGAATCCTCTGCGGATGATGGGAACGCATACCGATATCGACGATATGAAACAAGCTGAAGAGAGCCAGATCCTGCTTTCGACTGCTCTTGAATCTGCGGCAAACGGTATCGTCATTACCGGTTTGGACGGCACCATTGTGTGGGCAAATAATGCCATCGCCAATATCACCGGATATTCCCGGACTGAAGTTATCGGTGGAAAACCAAGCCTCCTCAAGTCCGGCAAGCATTCGAAGGAATTCTACAATCAAATGTGGAATACGATTCAGTCTGGAAGGATATGGTCCGGGAACATCATCAATAAACGGAAGGACGGGACGCTGTACGACGATGAAATGACGATCACACCGGTCCGCAATTCGCAGAATATTATTACGCATTTTGTGGCGGTTAAACAGGATGTGACGGAACGGAACAAGTCGATTCAGAGGATCAAGGAGCAGGCAATGCTTCTGGATGAAGCGCACGATGCGATCATCCTCCGGGATATGAACGATACAATCATGTACTGGAATAAAGGGGCTGAACGGTTGTTCGGCTGGAGTGAAGAGGAAACGATCGGCAAGGATATTCGCGAACTGATCTATCGGGAACGGGACGATCATCACAAAGAGATGGCGGAGTTGCTGCGGGATGGGAATTTTTCCGGCGAGTTCCAGCTGCAAACCCGCGATAAGAAAATCATCATCACGGATGTCCGGATGAGCATGATCTATGACGAGGAGGGGAATCCAAAATCCATCCTGTCGATTCTGGAAGATATCACCGAAAAGAAAAAGATCGAAATCCAGTTTCTGCGCACCCAGCGGATGGGAAGCCTTGGTACGCTTGCCGGCGGAATCGCCCACGATCTGAACAATGTACTCTCGCCGATTCTGTTGGCGGTGGAATTTTTGAAAAAGACCTACGTGAACGAAACGTCGCAGAAGATACTGGACTCAGTCGAATCCAGTTCCCGCCGCGGGTCGGAGATCGTAAAGCAGATTCTGACATTTGCGCGCGGAGTCGAAACGCAGAAGATCCTCATCCAGCCGCGACATCTTATCAAGGAGATCGTCGCTATTTTTAAAGAGACCTTCCCCCGGTCCATCACCATTGACAGCAACATACCGAATTCCACTTGGCCGATAATGGGTGACCCGACACACTTCCATCAACTGATCATGAACCTGGGATTGAACGCGAGAGATGCTATGCCGGACGGCGGGATACTGTCGATCACCGCAACCAATGTGGAGATCGACGAACAATATACCAGAATGAACATCGATGCTAAGATCGGCCGGTATGTGATGTTCACAATCCGGGATACCGGTATCGGCATGTCTCCGCAGACGCAGGATCATATTTTCGAACCGTTCTTTACAACCAAAGAGATCGGCAAAGGGACCGGACTGGGGCTTTCAACAGTATACACAATCGTAAAAAGCCATAAGGGATTCATCAAGGTAACCAGCGAGGTCAACAAGGGGACTCTCTTCAATGTGTACCTTCCTGCATCCGAATCATCGGCAGTGGAACCGAGTGAGAAAAAAAGCAGCGAAGAATATTTGGGGCACGGAGAATTGATCCTTGTGGTCGACGACGAAGCTTCGGTCCGGGAAGTGACGAGACATACTCTGGAAGGGTACAACTACACTGTTGTTACGGCTTCCGACGGAGCGGAGGGCGTTGCACGCTTTGCCGAACTGCGGGAGAAGGTTGCCTTGGTGCTGACAGATATGATGATGCCGTTGATGGACGGTCACCATTTGATCATCACTCTGCGGAAAATCAAGCCTTCGCTTAAGATCATTGCCTCCAGCGGATTGATCGACGCCACGAAAAAACTTGAAGGGGATAAGCTGAAGGTTGACGGTTATCTCGAAAAACCGTTTACGGCAGAAAAACTGATGAACCTCATTTCGTCAGTCCTTAAAGGAAATCAATAATCCGTTTCCAAACTGTCGCCGACTACAGGTAAGAAACGTTTGAGAACTTGAGTATTTGTCAGGGATACAATGTTGATAATTCAGATGTGAAGCGCGTTGATTTCGAAATTTCTTTGAAAATGTTTTTCCGATAGCAGAAACGGTAAGAAAGTAATTCTTTACAATATAAACGGTGATACCTGTTGTGACCCCGGCAGAATTCGAATCTGCAACCCACAGCTTAGAAGGCTGTTGCTCTATCCAGTTGAGCTACGGGGCCGGATATTTCCTGTTATAAAAACCCTAAAATGTGACTATGGATTGGCAATATAGGATTTTTGAAAAGTTTCACAAATGAAATTACCAGTAATATTGGTTCAATATAAAAAAGTATGCGGTTTATTACAATATTCCCAAACCTGAAAATCTTCTGCAATTTCACTTTATAACTGCGCCGGTGTTTCAATCTATCACTCAATGCCGAAAAGCCTTTTGATTTTAGTAAATGCGTACGCAGGAAAACCCTTTTTCTCTCCCGATTCGGAAGCCGAAATATTGTTTGAATAGCGTGTGAGTATTGCCAATTGAACATCATCAGTTTCAAAAATTTGATCCGACTCAAAATAATGAGCCAAGGCTTCGTTTTGTTGTATAGAGTGAATCATACAGCTTCTGAAATAAAGCTTGATTTTTAAAAAAAAAAAAATGAGATTAAAGACCAAGAATAGAGTGAATGACCGAAAATATTCAATTTTGAATACTTTCAGTGGTTAATTTTTCCACTCTCGTCATGTCCAAGTCCCAAGAAATAACTTACGGCTTTGATCCTATAGGGATTCTTTTCAGATTGTCTCGTCACCGCGAAACTCACAATTTCAATATTGTTACCTATGGCGAAGATTCGCGTCTTACTTCTTGAGGATAATCGTATTTTACGTGAAGGTATCACCGTCATGATCAACAAGCATGCGGATGTTATGGTTGCGGCTGTTTCTGACGGCAGAGACGATACGATCAAGAAAATACAAGCGGTGAAGCCAAATGTGATTCTGATGGATCTTGGGATCGCCAGCAAGAACAGTCTAGATATAGTGCGATCAGTGCGGAGTACATTCCCCAATGTGAAGGTCGTTGGTATGGGACTGGTCGCGTCGCAAACGGACATTATGGAATTCGTCCAGTCCGGCGCCGACGGTTTTATTCTTAAAGATGCTTCCATGGAAGAAGTGATCAAAACGATTCGGGCAGTTGCCGACGGCGAGACCGTGCTGCCGCCGCCGATGACCGGTTCGCTGTTCCTTCAAGTGGTGGAGCATGCTTTAGTGAAGGGGAAAAAAGGCCTCAAGGGTTCAATCCGGATGACACAGCGCGAAAAAGAAATTATTGCACTCATTGTTGAGGGAATGAGCAATAAGGAAATAGCCGAATCATTGAATATCGCCACCTTTACAGTAAAAAGTCACGTTCACAATATCCTCGAGAAGCTGGCACTCCACAGCCGGCTGCAGATTGCTTCATACGCCCGCGAAGAGTAATTCGTTCCGCCTTTCTGCACAATAGTTTTTCCGACATTCACTTATACTTTCCAGACATCTCATCTTCGTTCAGTTGTTTTCCAGCATGCGCACGTTGTATCGTGTCACTAAAGTGCACCTTCCATTTTCACCTATTTAAATCTTTGTCTGTCCTTTATTATTCTCCATTGGGTCTAATACCCCGTCGCGAGTCCAACACGATGTGTCCCTTCGGGAAAAACTCTTTCGAAGCGGCGAGGGTATTCATTCGAAACTTCTGATTACTCAAGTCAACTTTCTGCAGAGTGGTATCTAATAGTAAAGGATTAACCCTTTTTCCATCCTTTTGATCTATTCTCTCTTACTTCTGGCATTGGTATACTTATGCACCGGTGCACAGGAGGATTCCTTCATTGTTATTGCCTCTTAACGCTTTTAACGCACATCATTTAAGTAAAGGATTGACGCGATGAACTGGGATAGAATTGAAGGACAGTGGAAACAACGTCGAGGCAAGGCAGTGCATCACTGGGGAAAACTGATGAATGATGAACTTGCCGCAATTGCCGGAAAACACGAACAGGTTGTTGGCATGCTTCAGGAGAAATACGGCATTGCCAAGGAAGAAGTAAAACGCCATGTGACTGTGTATAAAAAGATTATGGAGCAATTAAAAAAATCTAACGCCAATCTGATGAAAATGAAAAGCGAAACGCGATCAAAAAAGAAGAAAATGAAAACGACCGCTACGAAATTATCAACAACGCAACGAACGACGAAACGCCGATCTGCCTGATCACCGGCATGATACGAGCTATGCAAGTATTATCTATCACCAATACCATCTTACAGAGGGATCCATGAATACTCTCACAACACACCAAACATCACCAATCAACCGACGGTCCGGTTATCCCCGCACACATCGGAAACTTCTCGGAACTGTTGCAGCGATTTTTTTTACCACCACCATTCTTTCCGTGCTGTTTATGAGCGGATGCAGAGATGAAGTGGTCGGAACAGTGAACGTCTGCGCAGCCCCGACTGTTATTCGGACCTCTCCTGTTGACGGAGGGACGAATGAGTCATTGAGTAAAAAAATGGGCGGCACGAAAATACTAAAACCCGTCGCCGTTAAAATTGTTACCGCAACATTCAGCACTCCGATGGATGCACGAACCATAAACTCGTCGACATTCATCATCAAACAGGGAACGACAGTTCTGCTTTCCAACGTATCGTACTCGGATACTACTGCGATCTTGGTCGTTCAGGACGGGCTTGCTCCAAATCTCACTTATACGTGCACACTCACGACCGGCGTAAAAGATAGAGTCGGCACACCGCTTGCGGCTGCGTATGTCTGGTCCTTTACGACCATTGCTGCCGGCACGCCGGTGCTTGTTTCGCCGATCGACGGGGCAATCAATCAATCAATAATTCAGACATTCACCTGGAATACTGTGCAGAGCGCATCATCCTACCGTCTGCAGGTATCGCTTGATCCGGGATTTGTTGTTACCGTTTTCAATGATTCAACACTGACCAACACTTCCACCGTGGTATCGGGGCTGACCGTAGGTTCAACATATTATTGGAGAGTGAATTCAAAGATTTCCGGCGGAACAAGCGCCTATTCCAATGTCTGGAATTTTTCGACAATCGCTGTTCCGGCAGCACCGGTGCTCGTTACACCGAATGCTTCTGCAATAAATATTTCCACCAGTCCTACGTTTAGTTGGACAGCGTCACCGGGAGCAAGTTCATACACACTGCAAGTTTCGACTTCCAGTTCGTTTGTGAACACCGTCTATAACAATGCTACAATTACCGGGACATCGCAGCAGGTGACCGGATTAGTCGGGGGAACCGGATATTTCTGGCGCGTTAGTGCAAAGAATGCGGCAGGAACAAGCACGTATTCATCACGCAGCTTTACAACAATCAGCGCAGGAACTCCGACACTCGTTGCTCCGCTTGACGGAGCACTTCATCAGGCTGTCAATTCGACGCTTGTGTGGAATGTAGTTCCCGGAGCCGGTTCATATCGATTACAAGTTTCCACGTCCAATACTTTTGCATCAACACTCTTCAACGATTCGACGCTGACCAATACATCGCAATTGATATCCGGACTCTCCATTGGCACCACGTATTTCTGGCGTGTGAATTCCAAAATATCCGGACAGACTAGCGAGTATTCGGATGTTTGGAGCTTTACGACGATTGCCGCGCCGGCAGTACCCACACTGGTTACTCCGCTTAATGCGGCGATCAATCAACCCGTCATAGCGACACTCATCTGGAACGATGTGCCGGCAGCCGAAACGTATCGTCTGCAGGTTTCCACCAGCAATACGTTTGCGACAACAGTCTATAATGATTCGACCCGCACCAGTACATCACAACAGGTTACTGGCCTGGCGATCGGCACCACATACTTCTGGAGAGTGAATGCCAAGAACCTTGCCGGAACGAGTGCCTATTCAACGATCCGAAGCTTTACGACCATTGTTGCACCCGCAGCGCCGGTGCTCTTTGCTCCGACCGATGCAGCGATCAATCAGTCGGTGAATCCTTCACTGATCTGGCTTGCTGTCTCCGGTGCGTCGACGTATCGATTGCAGGTGTCGACGGTGAACACGTTTGCGACAACAACCTATAATGACTCAACACTCACCAGTACGTCGCAGCAGGTAAGTGGACTCGCTGTCGGAACACAATATTTCTGGCGTGTGAATGCAAAAAATGCTGCCGGTACAAGCGTGTACTCTTCCATTCGTAGCTTCACGACCATCGTTGCGCCATCAGCGCCGGTGTTAGTGGCGCCGCTTAATAGCGCAACCAACCAATCGGCAAATCCGACACTGATATGGAATTCCGTCGCCGGTGCATCGACATACCGTGTACAGGTTTCCACCGTCAATACTTTTGCAACAACACTCTATAATGATTCCACCCGCACAAGCACATCGCAGCTAATTTCCGGCTTATCGGTTGGAACAACTTACTTCTGGCGTGTGAACGCAAAGAATGCGGCTGGAACAAGCGTGTTTTCAACGGTTTGGAGCTTTAATACAACCGCCGTACCGTTAGCGCCTACATTAATCGCACCGAGTGATTTGGCGACAAACCGACCGACAAATCCGTCACTCAGCTGGAACGCATCGATCGGTGCCAATACGTATCGCTTGCAGCTTTCCACGAGCAATACCTTTGCGACAACGCTCTTCAATGATTCAACTATTACCGGCACATCACAGCCTATTACCGGTCTGGTGAACGGAACGACATACTTCTGGCGTGTCAATGCAAAGAATGGTTCCGGAACCAGCCCATATTCCATCGTGCGGAGCTTTACAGTAATACTTACTGTTCCACAGCCGCCGATTCTCTCAGCACCGCTGGATGCAGCGATCGATCAGAAATTGAATCTGTCACTGAGCTGGCTCGCTTCGAACGGAGCCTCATCGTACAGAGTGCAGCTGGATACGAGTCAAGTCTTTGCGAATCCAGTCGTGAATGATTCTACGGTACTAGGTCTGATAAAACCCGTTACAGGCTTGAAAATCAATACCACATATTACTGGCGTGTGAATGCAAAGAACAGCGGCGGAACAAGTGCTTATTCAACGGTTTGGCGCTTTACCACCGGCGATGGTCTGGCACCGGGTGCGGTACCGCTTGGCTTAGCCAGCACATATGGAATCTTATCGTCATCTGCGATCACCGATGCCAGCGGAGCCTCCCAAATATGGGGTGATGTCGCAATGTTCCCGGGCAATTCCAATGGATTATTGGCAGCGCAAGTGCATGGTGAATTACACATTGCCGATGGAGTCGCTTCGGCGGTATATACCGATCTGACAACAGCATTTAATTTTGCCAAGAATAAACCAGTAGGTATCACCGTGCCTGATGGTCAGGACTTAGGTTCGTTTATTGTTGGTGCAAATCCTCCGGGTCGTCTTCCTCCGGGAACCTATACTTCCAGCAGTACTTTATTGATCAATACACCGGTCATTCTCGACGGCGGCGGCAATGCGGATGCCGTCTGGGTCTTCCAGATCGGTTCCTCATTGTCGACATTCTCCGGAGCACCGGGGGGCGATGTGACACTCACCGGATCGGCTCAGCAGAAGAATGTGTTCTTCGTACCGACAGCGGCTGCGTCGATAGGATCGGGAACAATCTTCTACGGAAATGTTCTGGCTGGCGGGGACCTTACGCTTGCCGGCGGAACAACGGTTTATGGCAGATTATTAGCCGGCGCGCTCGGTGCCAGTACGCTTGCTTTGGATGGTGCTGCTTCAACAGTATATGTTCCAACACCATAATATCGACATCCTGCATACAGCAACCTTTGGTGTATGCAGGAGTTTCCCGGGGCATGGAATCTGCAATGGTTGATTGGTCCGCTCATTGCAGAAGTAGATTGTGGATTAATGATTAAAAATACTTTTCACAGGAGGTTTGTATGTATCAATTTCAATCGAACAGTAAAAAATCAGCACTCGTACGCAGTCTCATGATTGCTTGCGCAATGGTGTTTGTCGCAGCCACCGCACCGGCACAGGAGGAACAGTATTCCACTCCGGTATGGTGGTATGGCGGAGCCGGAGCGGTCAACTTGAATTTCTACGGCGGAACAACACAGATGCTGAATTCCGGATTATCGGTACCAACGGCATTTCATAAAGGATTTGGTGCGGGCATTTATCTCGCGCCCGTTTTAGAATATCGACCGAATACCATGTGGGGCGGCATACTGCAATTAGGATATGACGATCGACGCGCAGCATTTTTCGATGTTCCGTGTCCCTGCGGTGAAAACTCGACCCTGAACGCAACGATCAGTTACATTTCATTTGAACCCAGTCTCCGTTTCTCTCCCTTTGAAGATGAATTCTACATTTTCGGCGGCCCGAGGATCGGGTATAATTTTTCGTTCTCCTCACCGGATGAGAAGAAATTTCTTTTTGTTCACGAAGGACAATCGACCACACAGGGAGAGTTCAGCGATATGAACAGCCTTGTGTTATCCGGTCAGATCGGCGTGGGATATGCAATTCCGCTCAGCGCGTCGGATGCCGAGACCCAATGGGAATTGTCGCCGTTCGTTTCATTCCAACCGTATTTTGGACAGGATCCCCGTTCTGTTGAGACGTGGGCAGTTTCCACTGTTCGTGTTGGTGTATCGTTGACATTCGGCAGCGGTGATGTTGTAGAACAAGCGTATGTGCCGCCGGAAGCAGTCATTATCGAAAAGGATGTGAAGTTTTCTGTCCGGGCTCCGAAAGCAGTTCCGGTAAAACGGAGAGTGCGTGAATCATTCCCGATGCGAGATTATGTTTTCTTCGAAGAAGGATCAGCGGCTATCCCGATGCGGTATGAGAAGCTGACGAAGGCAGAAGCGGTGAATTTTAAGGAAGAAGAGTTACAGGAAGTGCAGCCGAAAAATAATACCGGCCGCTCGCTTCGCCAAATGACCGTCTATTACAACATTCTAAATGTTGTTGGGGACAGGATGAGACGGAATCCGGGAACGTCAGTTCACTTGAGTGGTTCGTCGGGTGCCGGGGAATTGCAGGGAAAAGAACGTGCTGAATCGGTAAAACTCTATTTGGTCAATGTCTTTGGAATAGATTCTGCAAGAATCACGACCGAAGGACGCGACAAACCCAAAGTCCCTTCGGAGATCATCGGCGGAACAAAAGAACTGATATTGATCCGTGAAGGTGATAATAGAGTAGATATTGAGAGCGCTTCGCCGGAACTGATGATACAAGTCGGCGGCGGTCCACATTATATGTTAAAACCGGTTCAAATTGTCGCCGTTGTGGAAGATCCGTTGGATAGTCATGTGTTCTTCGACGCCCCCGGTGCGAAAGAGGCATTTTCCTCATGGTCAATTGAGGTAATAGACAGTGCCGGAAAAGTTCAGCGGTTCGGGCCATACACCAAAGAACGAATGACTATTCCGGGGAATACCATTCTCGGCGGCAGGGCCCAGGGTAACTATACTGTGGTGATGCTGGCACAGACCAAGAGCGGGAAATCTGTCCGCAAAGAATCTACCGTACACTTAATCCGCAGAGATGCTCCGAAACGTGAAGCAGTACGGTACAGCATCCTCTTTGATTTTGATAAATCGAAAACAGTCGCCAGCTATGAAAAATTTTTGACGGAAGTGATTGTGCCGCAGATTCCCGACAGCGGTATTGTGGTGATTCATGGTTATACCGATATCATCGGCGAAGAAGAATATAATGAGAATCTGTCCAGTGAGCGCGTTGAAGGTGTTCGCCGGATCATCGAAAACAGTCTTTCGAAAAGCAAAAAACAGACTGTGACTTTCGAAACCATTGCATTCGGTGAAGACAGTCAGTATGCACCGTTTGACAATTATTTCCCGGAGCAACGCTTCTATAATAGGTCTGTCATTATTGATATAGTTCCGGAATAAAGAATGTCTTGAGTACCGGGCTCCATCAATCCGGTGAATGAGTGCTGTAACTAGAAGTGGTCTCAAAAATACCTAATCACTGTCATTTCGAGATGCGAAGCATCGAGAAATCTTGTTTTTATCTTCAATAGTAAAATCGAGATTCCTCACTTGACCAATTGGGTCGTCGTTCGGAATGACAAATAAAATTCATTTTTGAGACCACTTCTAGAAAAGTAACCTTGTGTATTAAGGATCATCCTTCGACTCGGCGTCAAGGGAATTACGGCTCGCTCAGGATAACAGTTTTTGTTTTACAATCAGATTTAATTGAAACGGCAATAGGATAGTAAATTCGGCGAGGAAATGCTCTTCTTTCCATTACGTTGGGAACGAAGAGCATTTCTCGCTCATCCTTGGGATGAAAATAGACCCTTCATCCGGATAGAAATGACGAACAGGAAGAGGCACACGGCTCTTCTTCCCATTTGGTGTATGAGTCAATTTTCATACCGGCGTGTGTCTTCGGACACCATCATGCTGCGGAACACTCGTCCTAAAGGTCTAATCATTCTTTCATCCTTCTGGGCGATATATTTCTCTTGAACGAGTCTGTATGTTGTTCCAGTGCCAAAGGCCATCACGGTATTCTTTGGCTCATCAATTTTTATATGGAGTATCACATGAACATCATGCACATACATAATTCTCTTCGGCCAATCACTTGGAAGCATAGCGCTATTATTGCACTATCGGTTGCAATATTCATGGGACTGGTATTTACCGGTTGTGGTAACGACGACGGAACAGTTGTCGGCACGACGCCGATCGTTATACCGCTCCAGACCACAGTACAGGCCAAAGTGAATCTCCGCACCACCGCACGATTTGCACTTCTGGCGGGATCGCTTATTTCGAATGTTCCCACATCAGCAATCACAGGCGACATCGGGATCAGCCCCGCAGCGCGATCGTTCATTACCGGCTTCGGGTTAACGGAAGTAACCGGGACTATTTATGCAGCCGATGACGTTTCGCCTGTCGGCACACCGGCAATGCTAACTGCTGCAAAAGGGGATCTGACAACAGCCTATAATGATGCTGCAGGGCGAACAGCAACAGACATTGTTCTACTTGCCGGCAACATCGGCGGTGTGACACTCACGCCCGGACTCTATAAATCAAGCGGCTCGTTGGAAATCTCTTCCGGCGAACTAACATTCGATGCAAAAGGAAATGCAAATGCCGTATTCATCATTCAGATTGCCTCCACTCTCAGCATGACCTCCGGTCGGAAAATAATTTTGAAAGGGAGCGCGCTGGCTTCGAATATCTTCTGGCAGGTTGGTACGTCTGCAACGCTCGGAACCACATCGGTTTTTAAAGGTACAATCATGGCCGATCAATCGATCTCATTGAATACCGGAGCGTCTGTTGAAGGACATTTATTAGCGCGAATCGGCGGAATAACCATGGCCGGCAGTACAGTGGTAAAGACAGCATTATAATTTACGATCGTGTGAATTGCTCACCCCCGTTAAAATCAAAACGACGGGGGAGGAGAAATTCACAATAGAACTATAGACACCAAATTTTTACCAATACCAATACTATGAAAATTTATACCATCACCACTGTTCTCTTACAAACATCCTCTCTGCGCCGACTATTTTCCAGTATCGTATTCGGCGGAATTTTTCTAATGATTCCGACCCTCCTTCATTCGCAATGGTCCGGCGATCCCAAAGTGAATACACTAATCAGCAACTCTGCCAACGATCAGATCAATCCCGCTGCTGTCGGCGACGGTGCCGGCGGCGCGTTTATTGTCTGGCAGGATAAACGGAATGGGAATTATGATCTGTATGCACAGCGAATCAATGCCGCCGGATCGGTACAATGGGCGGCGAATGGGATAGTAATCTGTGCGGCGGACAGCAATCAAATCAATCCAACCATCATCGGCGACGGGAACAGTGGAGCTATTATCTCGTGGCAGGACAAGCGAAGCGGCAATTATGACATTTATACCCAGCGGGTCAATGCATCCGGTGTGTTGCAATGGGGACCGGCATCCGGTACCCCTGTGTGCGTAACGGTATTTGATCAAACAAACATTGCCATGGTGAGCGACGGCAAGGGAGGAGCATTATTTGCGTGGGAAGATTTTCGCAGCAACGCCGGTCCCGGGCTTGCTGATATCTACATTCAGCGAGTAAATGCAGCCGGTGTTTCTCAATGGACCGCTAACGGCATCGGAGTATGCACCGAAGCTGCAGCGCAGCATGGACCGAGAATTATCGATGACGGCAGCGGCGGGGCATATCTTACATGGTACGATCAGCGTGCGGGAAATTATGATATCTATACACAACACGTCAGCGCCATCGGCGGTGTCATCGGCATCGCCAACGGCGGAGCGGTCTGCACCATGGCAACAGATCAAACCAATCCGGACATTTGCGCCGACGGCAACGGCGGCGCGATTATTGTATGGGAAGATTTCCGCAGCACCACATCAATCGATATTTGGGTCCAGCGGATGACAGCAGAAGTCGCCATTCGATGGGTGGTAAACGGAACGGTGATGAATAACAATGTGGCGTATGATCAGATCAATCCTCGACTGGTGAGCGATGGTGTTGGCGGTGCATTGATGACATGGGAAGATTTCCGAACCGGAATTACGTCCGACATCTATGCCCAGCGTGTCGATTCAACCGGAGTTGTTGCAACAGGTTGGAATGTGAATGGGATCATCGTCAGCAGTGCTGCCGGAAACCAGTCGCATCCGACTATTGTCACGGACAGCAGCAATGGCGCGGTGATCACATGGATCGATAAACGGGACAGCAGCATCAACCACAATACATACGATGTGTATGCGTCGCGGATCACCGGCAGTTTTGCTTTTCCATGGACAGCCAACGGAATGCCGATCGGCACGGCGGACAGCACGCAAACAAATCCGAGCACTGCCAGCGACGGCAGCGGCGGAGTGATTATTGCCTGGCAGGATCAGCGATCCGGAAATTTTGATATTTATGCTTCACGTATCATGAAAAGCGGAGTAACAACATCCGTCGGAATGGGTAGTGCAGCTCCTTCTGATTACATACTGTTTCAAAACTATCCGAATCCATTCAATCCCACAACGATGATATCATATCAAGTAGCGGTAAATGGACATGTATCATTAATCGTGTATGATGCGATGGGAAGAGAAGTATCGACAATGGTGAATAAAATGCAGCGCGCAGGACAATATTCCATTCCTTTTGTTGCACACCAAGATTCCAAATCTCTGACGAGCGGTATGTATTTCTATCGTTTGAATGTTAATGGTTTTGTTTCCACAAAAAAAATGATCCTTCTGAAATAGTACGGGAGAAAATTCTCCACAATAATATCGGGGGCAACAATGAAATACTCTCTTAAGAATAACTTGCAACAGCGCATAGTGAATATGCGCACCATAGGAACGCTTTTGGTGTGTGCATTAACTCTGCCGCTCATCACGTTTTCACAGCACACCAATCCGGCACCTGTTGATCTCTTAACAGCGGGTAATTTCCGTGCGCTTGCCGGTACCGCGCTGACGAACGGTGCCGCATCAACCATCACCGGAGATGCGGGCGGTACATCGGTGACGAACAATGGTGTCATTACCGGTTCGATCTATACAGCCGGCGGAGTCGTGACGACGGCTCTCGCAGATCTTGCAACCGTTATTGCGGATGTATCGGTGCGCTCCGCCGATGAGGCATTGGGAGTGGAATTGGGAGGATTAACATTAGGCCGCGGAATCTACTCCTCCGGAACATTTGGGATTAATGGAACGCTGACATTGAACGGTTCCGCAAGCGACATTTTTATCTTCCAGGCGAGTACGACCCTGATTACCGGAGTAACATGCAACGTATTGCTCACCGGCGGTGCAGTGTGGTCTAATGTGTTTTGGCAGCTTGGCAGTTCCGCGACCATTGATGGGACATTCAAAGGAGTTATTCTTGCAAATACTGCTATTACACAAAATACCGGCACCATTGAAGGAAGAACATTGGCGCGAGACGCCGGAGTGACGTTAACAGGTACTTCAACTCTTCCTGTGGAGCTCTCGACATTTACCGCAACCGCTCACCGTGCGGGCAGTTTACTTCAATGGTCAACGGCCACGGAAGTGAATAATTATGGATTTGAAATAGAAAGAACAGATGTCAGTCGCCAGTCATCAGTTATCAGTTGGAACAAATTAGGTTTTGTGGAAGGAAGCGGAACAACCAACGCACCGAAGCAATATTCCTTTTCCGACGAAAGTCTTTTAGAAGGGAAATATTCTTACCGACTGAAACAAATCGATCGTGATGGAAAGTTTGAATATTCGCAAGCAGTGGAAGTAACAATTACCGGCGCTCCGAAAGAATATGCGCTTATGAATAATTTTCCTAATCCATTCAATCCGTCTACCATGATTCATTACAGTCTTGCAAACACCGCAAAGGTTTCGCTGAAAGTCTATAATGTCATCGGTGAAGAAGTGGCTGACCTTGTGAACAGCAGTCAGGAAGCGGGGAATTATTCGGTCCCGTTCACAGCATCGTCCGGATCAGGCATATTAACGAGCGGTGTCTATTTTTATCGGCTCCAATCAGGAGCGTTTGTTGAGACAAAGAAAATGCTATTGATGAAATAGCCGCAGGAAAAATATTTTTTATTGTCCTGAGCTTAAGTATGAGCAGCGCATTCTCCCCTCCGGAGGAGAATGCGTACATGAACACAGGACGCGTCGTCAGTACACCATCTACCAGAGGCATTATGAACATTCTTACAAACAACATAACAACAATCCGGTCAACGATACGTTTCGTCGCCGCCTCATTGGCATTTTTGCTGATGATCTCCGGGACAGTCCAGTCACAAGTGCTCCAACCGGTCGATCTGAATTCGACTGCAAATTTTGTCGTTCTTGCCGGTTCGCTTGTGTCGAACGTTCCGACTTCGGACGTCACCGGCGATATCGGTCTCAGTCCTGCCGCCGGGAGCGGCATTACCGGATTCGGACTGCTTGAATTGAACGGGAAATTTTACACTGTCGATGCGACCGGACCTGTCGGTGCGACAATTTCCCCAGTAATTCTTACTGCTGCAAAGGGTGATCTTACCATCGCCTATAATGATGCAGCCGGCCGGACACCAATTCCCTCGGGAACATTCCTGAATCCGGGGACAGGCAATATCGGCGGTATGACATTGGTACCGGGACTGTACAAATTCACCACAACAGCTGCGATTACCGGATCGGACGTGACGCTGAGCGGCAACTCTACTGCTGTGTGGATATTCCAAATTGGCACCACGCTGAATGTAGGGACAGGAATTAAGGTGATCCTTGCCGGCGGCGCAAAAGCGTCAAATATCTTCTGGCAGGTGGGCACTTCGGCAACGCTTGGGACCACTTCAGTATTTAAAGGTACGATCATGGCTGCGCAATCTATCTCTCTGGCAACGGGAGCCGCATTAGAAGGACGAGCGCTCGCCAGCAGTGCGGCTGTTACGTTGGCGGCCAATGTAATTACATTGCCTTCTTCAGTCACCGCGGCTGTCGGAACAGTTGTGCCGAAAGTCTTTGCCCTGGAACAGAATTATCCGAATCCGTTCAACCCCTCCACTGTTATCCAATACTCAATTGAGAAACCTGTCCACGTTTCCTTGAAAGTGTACAATCTGATCGGCGGAGAAGTGGCCACACTGGTGCAGGAGGAACAAGTGGGCGGTGTGTATGCAGTTCAATTTAATACCAATACTCTTGCGGACAATATATCGAGCGGTGTGTATTTTTACCGTTTGAACGCAGGATCATTCGTTTCAACGAAAAAATTTACCCTGTTGAAGTAGTATCTCTGATCGACGGATACGAATCTCCGTCCGATATTTGATACACTCCACAACTATCCAATCGAAAGAGGCTTTATGAAAACGAATTCACTGTATTCCAAACCGCTTAGCGGACGCATGAAACGGTTCTTCGGAACCGCACTTGTCACTGTGCTGTTGATCAGCACAACCGCTGTTGCCCAGTTAGTGCCGGTGCTATTATCACCTGCCAATGGGGCAATCAATCAATCAACTACAATCCAATTACAATGGCAGGCTGCTTCCGGCGATAGTGCGTATCATCTTCAAATTGATACCAGCAATATCTTTGGTACCGCATTGTATAACGATTCCACACTTGCGGGAGTTTCCCATTCCATCACCGGACTAAAAAACTCTGTCACGTATTACTGGCGAGTGAGTGTGCGGGATAGTGCAAAGAATGGCGGATTAAAAAGCGCCTTCTCAACCGCCCGGAAATTCACGACATGGAATATCACTCCCATAACACCACTCTTACCGGTTACACTCGGTATGTCCGGCGGATTTGCAATTCTTTCGTATGCCGGAATCACTAATACGGGCCCTTCGGTCATTACCGGAAATGTCGGGGTAAGTCCTCTTGCCGGATCGTATATGACCGGATTTGGTACACCGAATGTTGTCGGAACTATTTATGGAGTTGATGCGACCGGACCATCCGGTTCGATCCCATATCCGGTGATGCTGACCGTTGCCATGGGCGATCTGACAATTGCATTTAACGATGCAGCGGGCCGGACGGTCGATCCGATCGGAGTTTCCGGAAATCTTGGCGGCAGAACGCTTTACCCGGGTCTCTATAAATCCAACGGTTCTCTGGAGATCACCGATGGTGACCTTACGCTTGATTCACAAGGAGATGTGAATGCGGTGTGGATTTTCCAGATTGCTTCCAACTTCAATATGACATCAGGGCGCCAGATTTTTCTCGCCGGCGGCGCGAATGCTTCCAATATTTTCTGGCAGGTCGGAAGTGCGGCCACGTTCGGTACCACGTGCAAAATGAAAGGGACAATCTTAGCGCACACGGCAGTGACGTTTGCTACCGGCGCATCGCTGGAAGGGAGAGCAATGTCGCGGACCGCATCGGTTACTTTGCAATCCAATACGATCGGGGGAACAGCGACAGCAACAATTTCTCCGGCAGTATTTCTTGGCACAGCCGCTAATTTTAGAGTCCTTGCCGGCTCAAAGATCGTCAGTACCGGTCTTACAGCGATCACCGGCGATATCGGTGTCAGCCCGAGCACGGTCATCACAGGATTTCCACCGGCAACAGTGACAGGTGCAAAACATCCGGGGAATGCAACTTCTGCTGCTGCACAGCTTGCGTTGAAGGCGGCGTACGACAGTACGGTTGACCGTGGCAACGATTCAACCATCTCTTCTGAATTGAGCGGGAAAGTCTATACACAAGGCGTGTATACTTCCAGTCTTGGCACATTCGGTGTAACCGATACGCTGACACTTGATGCAAAGGGTGACGCGAGCGCAGTATGGGTCTTTAAAATGACCGGTGCGCTGACCACAGCGACTGAAAGTTATGTGAAGCTCGTCAATGGTGCACAATGGTTCAACATATTCTGGCAGGTAGGAACCTCGGCAACACTTGGAGCCAACTCAACATTCAGTGGCAACATTATGGCTTCATCTTCCATAACAGCAAACAACGGAGCAGTTGTCTATGGACGATTATTGGCGAAAACCGATTCGATAGTGTTGAATGCGACAACAATCGGCGGAATTCCGATTGTTAATGAAGTTCAATTGGCCACTGTGCCTGATGGATTCACGTTGTCGCAGAACTATCCGAATCCGTTCAATCCTTCTACCACAATCGAATACAGCATCGGCGCAGCTGCACAGGTATCGCTGATGGTCTATTCCATTCTGGGAGAGGAAGTCGCAACGCTGGTAAACAACCGTCAGCAAGCAGGAGTGTACACTGTCCGGTTCACTGCGGATGTGAATAATCTTGCCAGCGGTATCTATTTTTACCGGCTGCAGGCGGATCAGTTCATCTCTACCAAGAAATTGGTCCTGATGAAATAACAAATGAGAAATGAATATCCCGTCCGTCAGGGCGGGGTAATTTTTTTCATGTTCCAATATTTGTGTTCTCTCACGTATCCATTCATTAAGACATGAGGTAAACCGGGGGCGACGAACAACTTCCATCAGTCCGAAGCATGTGATTGCGTTTTTAGTGCGCGGTTTCCGCGGGGGTGATTGCTCCGGACAATACTGGTTACAACGCCCTTGATTATGATTTACCATTCAATCTCACAATGAGATACTTTTTTGAAAGTATTGAGTGCTTATTCAAAAGCATCAATTTCTTTCACACAACTATTGAGGACACCATGAATAATGTAAATCTTCGACACCGGTCATCCGCTGATCATGTGGCGCGTGCGGTTGGTATTCTAATATTCTTTACGGCTATGATAATCCTGGCCGGATGCGATTCAAACACACCAACGGCACTCAATAACCAAAATGACGCAAGCCGTTCTGGTTCACTTTTGAAGGCTTCAGAAATATCGATTCTGGGAACGGCATCAACGTTCGCAGTTTTGGGAGCAACCACCGTTACCAACGACGGCGCTTCCGTGGTCAATGGTGATTTGGGTGTCAGTCCGGGAACCGCAATCACAGGTTTTCAACCTTCACCCATCAACTTGATTTCAGGGCCGGGAACAGTGACAGCCGGTTTGGGTATCGTCAACGGCACGATCTATGCCGGCGGTCCAGTAGCAGCTCAGGCGCATAACGATGCAGTGATTGCTTACAATTATCTCATCGCTCAGACACCCAATACGGTCTATTCGGGTGTTACGCAACTGGATGGTATGACGTTCACTCCCGGTGTGTACAGTTTTTCACCATCTGCCAATCTTCAGGTGAACGGTACGATCTATCTTGATTTCCAGGGAAACAATGACGCTCTCTTCATTTTCCAAATGGGCTCGACTCTGGTCACGATGACCGGTTCCAAGGTCGTGGCACTGAACAGTTCCAATCAGACCTGCACAGGATCGAACGTGTACTGGACGATCGGTTCTTCGGCAACGATCGACGGAGCTGAGTTCATCGGAACTGTCATAGCGACAACCACCATCACAATGACTTCCGGTGCGAGCGTTGATGGAAGAATCTTGGCGTTGAATGGAGCCGTGACCATGATCGAAGATACCATCTCGGTCTGCGGCAGTTCCAATGGCGGACCGTTACCCCCGCAACCCGTGTGTGATGATTTCATCACCGGCGGAGGATGGATCAAAGCGGATGGACAAAAGAATGACAAGGATACCAAGGCCACTTTCGGTGTTTCCGGCGGGATCAAGCACAATGAGTTCTGGGGTCAGCTCTCGTACGATGACCACAGTGCAAACGGCGTAAAAGTAAAAAGCACGAGCGTTACCGGATACTTTGTTATCGATGCCGTCACGCGTCGTATTGAAGGGCTTGCAACCGTCAACGGAAATGGTTCCTATTCCTATTCCGTGACTGTGGTTGACAATGGTGAACCGGGTCGTTCGGATAGTTTCAGTATTCAACTCTCCAACGGATACCAGTTGTCGGGAATGCTGTTGGGCGGTAACATACAGTTGCACAAAGACTGCAAGGATGAGAAGAAACAAAATCATTAAGCATGGTCCTGATTATGAAGTTGGTTCATGCCGACTATATAAGATTCCTGAAATAGTATTACTTAATTCATCAGATCTAAAGATCAGTGCTGAACCGGAGATATTCCCATCGTCGGTTCGGCACTGATCTTCTTTCACACTTGTTAGGGAGGTCTTCTATGAATATTACTACGAAAACACCAACACGGGGCTCAACATTCTGGTTGCGTTTCACCGGTCTATGTATTGCTGCCTTCATTGCGGTCAGCGCAACGGTCTCCGCGCAACCGATTGCACCTCTGAACTTAGGTTCAACGGCTGATTATGTGATCCTTGCCGGATCATTGATCTCCAACGTACCAACATCAAACGTGACGGGAAATATCGGTTTAAGTCCGGCTGCAGGAAGCGCGATCACCGGTTTTGGTCTGACCGAGATCACCGGGAATATCTACACCGTTGATGCTACGGGGCCGGTTGGTTCCATCATGGCACCGGCGCAGCTTACAGCGGCAAAAGGGGATCTGACGATTGCCTTTAACGAAGCAGCAGGACGCACACCAGTACCGACCGGAACATTCCTCAATCCGGGATCCGGCAACATGGGAGGCTTAACACTCGTCCCGGGACTGTATAAGTTCACCAGCGATGCGCTGATTACCGGATCTGATCTAACGTTGACCGGTACCGCAACCGATGTGTGGATATTCCAGATCTCTGCAGCATTGAATGTCGGCAACGGCATTCACGTAGTTCTTTCCGGCGGTGCGCAGGCATCAAATATTTTTTGGCAGGTCGGTACATCTGCTGCGCTTGGCACGACCTCTATCATGAAAGGAACGATCCTGGCGGCACAATCCATAACTCTTGGAACAGGAGCAACATTGGACGGCAGGGCACTCGCGAGTAATGCTGCGGTGACACTGGCCTCCAGCACCGTCACACTGCCGCCGGTGGTTGAACCATTCGACGATCCTTTGAAGCTTATCGTGAAGAATGCCGGTGCACCGGTTCTCCTGGACGGGAAGCTGGACGAAGCAGATTGGAACGGCGCGCCGTCGCTGCTGTTCGGCAAAGGAGCCGATGGACGCAAACTGGAAGGGGACAAATCGGTGACAGCCGGCTTCGATCTGAAGGCATCATTTGACGTTAATGCTGTGACCTATCATGTGCCGAACAAGGATAGTTCGTGGACGCGGGTAAAATTTCTCCGCCGCGGTTCCGATCTCTATATCGGTCTGCAGTCGAACGACAAATCCATCTGCAAATTCGATTGGGAAGCAGACGGCCTCTTCATGAAAGTGAAAAACTCCGTTGGAGTCGATAAAGAATATAAATTGTACTGGCAGAATATCGACGCAAATAAAGACTCCATCAAATACGAAGAAGGAGTTTTGAATTCCGGCGCAGGTGCAGGTTTCCTGCCGGTCGGTTCTACGGTGAACGACACGGCGAATACCGACAACGGGTACACCGCGGAAATGAAATTGAAATTGGGTTCGCTGGGATATGCACAATCGCTCAGTTCGCTGGAATTGGCGATGACGATCTTCGATCCGGATGGATTCAAGCATCCGATGAACTCGTGGGATTCTGCCCGCGGTTCATACTACAAATCGTGGTGGGGAAGCGAATGGGGCGGCACGTACAGAACGCTTGGTTTCATCAAAGAGTATGACAATACCGATACGATTGCCGCAAAGATCTCTTCTTCCGTCATCACCATGGACGGCAAACTGACGGAAACGGATTGGGCCACGGCAAACACACTGGTCTTCGGCCCTTCCACTGCACCCACAACCGGAACGGAAAAAACCGTCACCGGAGGAATCGACGTGAAAAATAGTTTCAACGTCAACGGCGTGCAATACTATCTGCCGTACAAGGACACCAGCTATACCAAAGTAAAATTCCTTGTGAAAGGAAACGAACTGTTTATCGGTATCCAGTCTCCGGATAAATCTATCTGCAAATTCGATTGGGAAGCGGACGGTTTGTTCTTGAAGATCAAAAACTCGGCGGGAGACGATAAAGAATTCAAATTGTACTGGCAGAATACCGATGCCAACAAAGATACGATCCGTTACGAAGAACAGGTGCTGAATTCCGGCGCCGGTGCGGGATTCTTAACCGCAGGTTCAACAGTGAACGATACATTGAACATCGACAACGGATATACGGCTGAACTGAAGATCAAACTAAGTACGCTCGGGTTTACAGCATCAACAAGCACCGTCAATCTGAAGGTTGCTATGACCATTTTCGATCCGGATGGATATCAGCATCCGATGGCAGCATGGGATAGTGCACGCGGTTCGTATTTCAAATCGTGGTGGGGGAGCGAATGGGGCGGAACATACAAAACCATTTCACTTCCAAGAACAACGGGAGTCACGAATCAGGATGCAATCCCCGTTCAGTTTGCACTACAACAGAATTATCCGAATCCGTTCAATCCATCCACATCGATTGAATACAGTATCAGTATTGGTGCTCAGGTGACGCTGAAGGTCTATTCGATTCTTGGAGAAGAAGTAGCAACACTGGTGAATAGTTCGCAAGATGCCGGAACATATGCCGTTGCATTTTCGACAGATGCACTGAACCTTGCCAGTGGCGTATATTTTTACCGTCTGGAATCCGGATCGTTCTCTTCAATGAAGAAAATGGTTTTGCTGAAGTGACCTAAAATTGAAAAGAATAGCAGACATACGGATACTCTCGTTCTCAGCATCTGTTGAGAACGAGAGATTATTTACCGCACGACAATGTTAGCGGAGGAAGTATGACAATTATTCAATATCTCGCCAAATGTATCGGCGCGATCGCTCTTCTGACAATGATCACTGCACCGCTCATGACGGCGCAGGTGGATCTCAAAGCGGGGGCCGGTGTGGGTATTACCAGCGCTGTTTCTGATCTAAACGGTTCCACGATGGAATATTATACCGGTACCAAATATGGACAGAACAGCGGATTAAACATTCACGGCAAAGGAAAAGTGGGGTTGGGAAGAGTGGATCTGGTTGGAGAGATAAATTTTTCATCGCTGGGAAACACCGGCAACAGTGAACCGGGACAGGGAAGTGTGGAAATAACGCAGAAGATCCTATCATTGAAGGTCGGGCCGGAATTCCATATCACGATACCGGCACTGCCGATCAGGCCGTATGCCGGAGTGAATCTGGCATGGAACAGGTTCAGCGGTGAGGCAAATTTTCAGGGAGTCTCAAAAATTCCCAGCGCAACATACAGTGTCAAAGAAGCCACGCGCCTGGGTGCAGGATTTACCATTGGCGCCGAAGTATCGATCGGTCCTTTACTTTCTCTCGACTTCACTACGGCGTATAATTTTATGAACATTTCCGGGAATGAATGGCTGGATATGAATCCTGCCGGCAATGAGCGAATCGATTCGTATCTGGCGCTGAATGACAGCAAAGATCCGCTCTATGCTGTCGGGGACGATAAACATTTTATTTCCAACGACAGAAGCATCCATTCGATGCTCTTCACTGTCAGCCTTTTGTTTGGTTTATAACGCATTGATGAAGGAAGAAAAGCATATGAACATCTCTCACAACAAAAAGCTGCGGGGAAGTTCGAGCCTGCAGGCAACGGATGCCGAATCGAACAACACTGTGCCGTCTGTCGTTCCGGGCCGAAAAAATCAGACAATTATTATGCCGGAAAATTATTCCTTATTAGATATCAGAACAGGAGGCTTGTGGTCAATTTCGGACTATACACAAGCGAAATATACAAGTGTGTACACTGAGTAAACAAAGTTCCGGAATTTTGGTAAATGCTGGTCAGAATGAAATCAATGATGCACTATTTCGTCAAAGGAGAAAAAACATATGAAAAAAATTCTCGCACATATTCTTGCTGTTGTAATAGTCCTTGCAATGATCGGCTGCTCGGAAGAGGACCCGCAATTCCGCATTCGAAATGAACGCTTGGATAAAGCAAATGTTCAGATCCAGACGTCGGGGGGCAATACCGTCAATATTAATGATGTTGCATCAGGTCAGACAACGGCATACAGTACGGTTGCAGAAGGGAACACCGCTGTTACGGCTGTTATTCAGAATGAATCCGTCTCGCCATCGGCAAAATTCAATTGTGAGATGGATGAACGCTATACTGTGGTGCTGCAGACCGGTAATCCGCCGACGATCCGTATCGATAATTAACTCGGAATATTCAATGAATGCCAGAAATAGCTGCAGAAATGCGGCTATTTCTGGTTTAAACAGCACTATCACCGTCGATTATTCTTGGAGAGGGATGACACATTTTCTATATCCTGGGCATTAATCCCTTTTTCATCACTTTGGAGGATGTTCGATTCATTTTGGATTCTCTACTTTCATTACAGCAATGAAGCGGTGCCGCACCTTCATCTGCACAACGAGTGATGCGGTAACAACGAACAGAAGGAAGCAGGAAATGAAAGAGATAGTCAACGCAAAAACAATTTTGACACTGATTGCAGGCATGCTGGTGATTGGCGGTGCCGCAGTGATCTATTCCGCGGTCCGATCCACTGAAAACATCGAGCATGAGCTGACCATCCGGCAGGATGATGACAGTGACAGTTATTACATATAGGTTTCACTGAACAATGAGAGAAGAATTTTGAACTTTCGGTTCAAGAATTGTACTCCCGCACAGTTACCGATCAATACATCATTCAAGTAAAGGAAACAGCATGTCGCTCTACCAGTATTCCGAGACACAGATCAGGATGACGGGAACCCCATGGACAACAGCGGGGAGTATCTTTTCGGGAATCATCCTCGGTTCGATGCTGGTGTTCGGTATTCTGTACTGGAACCATACGTCAGACCGGCCGGTATTATTCCGTCCTGAATTTGCACTGGCGCAGGAAAATGCCCTGCTGCGTCACTCAGTCATCGAATTAACATATTCCCTCGACGGAGTGGATAATCAGTTCCAACTCTTATCCAGTCAAAATGAGGGACTAACATTACTTCTTCGGCAGCCGTTCACATCGGTCGATTCCATTGCGCGGGCCCGATATTTTCCGAAACAAACAGATCATTAACGCAGGAGATCAACTCGTACCGATATGATAATACTCTATTATGACATATTCCTTTTGCTGATCACCTGGTTTACAGGAATCGGCATCAATGTATCAGCAATATATATCCATGTTCTTCCGCTGCTCGCACTCATTGCCGTAATTGTGCGGCTCTCGATGCCGCCTCCCTTTGTAAAGATTACGACAAATCCTATACGTGTAGGGAAAAGGATACGGATGTAGTTTTATTTTCTATCAACGAAGTACAAATGAGAAGAGGAATTTTTCGATGGATATTCTAATTGGCATTTTTCTGTATCTCGGTGTTTGTGCAATATTTATTCTCATCGGCAGATTCTTGAAAGAGTGTGATCAGGCAATGCCGAATATGCGGACGAAGGGATCCCATCGCTTTCGGATATCGCAGCGGTGATTGATTCCCGGTGTTACGATGCACAACGGATCGATCTTTCTCGATCCGTACATGCTGGTACGGTTAATTAATCACAACACTCTCCGGAGCATTGGAATGCATGAACTGCTATTTCTCGTTCAAGGGGTGATCATCGGTTTTGCCATGGCTGTTCCGGTCGGACCGGTGGGCATTCTTTGCATCCGTAAAACATTGGCAGAAGGACATGCCCGAGGCCTTATCATCGGCATCGGCGCCGCTACCGGTGATGCGCTCTACGCCAGTCTCGCTGCCTTTGGCCTTACATTTATTTCGGATACGATCGCAGCAAATCAACTTTGGCTTCGGTTGATCGGCGGAGGGGTGCTCCTGTTTCTGGGGATAAGAACATATTATGCCAGGCCCAAGGATCCAAGGATCCATTTTGAAAGCACAGGAATACTGCGCTCCTACGTTTACGCATTTCTGTTGGTCATAACAAACCCGGTGACCGTGTTCGCCTTTATCGCAGTTTTTGCGGCGTTCGGATTGGGACATGCATTGAATGTTGTCTCGGCCAGTCTTCTTGTGATAGGAGTGTTCCTCGGTTCAGGCACATGGTTTCTGACACTGAGTTATATTGCGACGCAATTCAGGGACAAACTGGATAAAGACGGTTTCCGTTGGGTGAACAGAGTTGCCGGAATATTGATATTGATTTCTGCGATGATTGCACTGGCCGGCGTGCTCTAATCAATCTTTTCATGCTATGCGTTCTGGTGTGTTATCCCGGTCATTTCCCATTTTGAACAGCATCCAATGTCTATGAAAAAGTATTTTTTCCGTAACCATCCCAAACGTTCCGTCTGGAGCATTGTTCTCTATGCCGGAATTGCCTGCGCGGCAATCATACTCTTTTCGGTGTTCGGCCTGCTGCTCTTTCCTGATCCTTTCATCAACCAGTACATTACGCCTCGACTTGAAAAAACATTTTCTGCCCTGTATCCCGGATATTCGATTCGTCTCCATGGAGTGCGGTGCACTGTACTGAAGAATGTGCTTGTTGTAGATTCCATAACGATACGAAATCGTGACAGTACTGCGTGGAGTACTGTTCAATTGCTTTCGATGAAAGGAATCAGCTGGCTTCCATTGATCCGTGGCAACCGATTGACCGGAGAACATCTTTCGGATGCAGTTTTCGAAGCACAGGAAATCGTTCTGACGAATATGCTTTTGCATTATGTTGTACGCTGCGGACCTCTTCATATTTCCATTCCGGATTCGCAGGTGCGTGCCGAGTCCATTCATTTGGAACCGAATACCGATGATGAATCATTCTTTGCCCGGAGTGCATACCGGCAATCACGATACCGCATCCATATTCCTTTTTTAACTCTCACAGGTATTTTTCTTCCCGATCTCCTGATGAACAACGTGTATCGGGCTCGTTCAATTGGCCTACACAATCCTTCGCTTGATATTCTGGTGAACAAGGACAAAATGGATCGGAGCGACTCCGCCTTTTATAACATGCCGAATGGGATGCTTGCATCTTTACAGTCTCCACTGCAGGTGGACACCGTCAGTATTGTCGCTGCCAATGTTATCTATGGCGAACGGTTTGGTGTCCGGAAGAAACCGGCAGCGATTACAATCGAAAAATTGCAGGTACTGGCGTTGGGGCTCACCAATGATGAGTCGGTTCCCCTCACCATTCAAGCGCAAGGAGTGTTTATGAAGTCTGGAGCAATGAATATCCGCATCTTGTTCCCGCCGGCCTCGCCGGATTTTTCATTCCGCTATTCCGGCACGCTGGGTTCAATGAACGTTCAGGAGCTGAATGTATTTCTCGAAACCGCGGAACAGGTGCGGGTACGCGGAGCAATCCGGTCCGCAGCTTTCGAAGTGATCGTTCGTTCGGGGCGCGCACTCGGCACGGTGCGGGTGGAATATTCCGACCTGAGTTTTGCATTCATCAATTCAAAGACAGGGAGCGAAAAGGGAATTGGTGATCGAATTACATCATTTATTGCCAACACATTTACTATCCGTAAAAATAATGTGCCGGACAAATCCGGAGCAATAGCAATCGGCAAGATAGACTATTCCCTTACACACGAAGATCCATTCTTCCGGTTTGTTTGGTTTGCCCTTCGCAGCGGAGTGAAAGATGTTGTTGGATTTTGATTTGAACAAAAGGTGATACAATGGTAGAAAAAAATAATTCTCACCATGGAACAGAATTCTTTATCATTGCCGCGGCAATCGTCGTCGTCATCTACGGCATCAATCAGGCACAGGCGGTTGTATCGCTGTTTCTTTTATCGGCTTTCATAGCGCTGATCGCGACACCTCCGGTGTTGTGGATGGAACGGCACCGCGTTCCCCGATCGATCGCCGTGCTCTTGGTAATATCGGCATTGATCATACTATTGTTAATTATGGGAGTGATCGTCGGTACTTCGCTCAGTTCATTCTCCGATGCACTGCCGTTTTATCAGCAGCGGCTGCGGGAAGAAGTTCTGGCACTAAAACCATTTTTGGCCAGCAAGCATATTATGGTGACGGATAAGGTGTTGTTGGAGTATTTCAATCCCGGTCCGATCCTGGGGTTGGCGGTCGGCGCGTTGTCGCAAATGGGTGCAGCACTTTCCAATGTTTTGCTGATCCTTCTTACTGTCGTTTTTATTCTGTTGGAGGCTTCGAGTTTCCCGGAAAAGATCCGTTCGGTGCTGGGCGACCCGCAGCGGGTATTTCCGCAGTTCACAAAATTCGCGAACGAAATGAAACGATATATGATCATCAAAACAGTCATTAATTTGTCGGCAGGAATGATAATTGCCGTGTGGCTTATCATCCTAAGCGTTGATTTTCCCGTGTTATGGGGATTTATGACATTTCTGTTACTCTTCATTCCCAATATCGGATCAGTAATCGCCGCTATTCCGGCGGTGTTGCTTGCATTAACGCAGCACGGAGGGGAAACCGCGTTATTGGCCGCCCTCGGATATTTCGCCGTCGGTACTATTCTCGGAAACATCCTCGAACCGAAGATCATGGGACGCAAATTGGGGATGTCCACGTTGGTTGTCTTCCTTTCCATGATTTTTTGGGGAACAATGCTTGGCCCGGTTGGGGTGGTGCTCTGTATTCCGCTGACCATGACGGTGAAAGCTGCATTTGAAAGCAATGACCGGACAGCGTGGATCGGTGTTTTACTGGGACCGGAAATCGCGCATACAGAAAAAATCGCTGCAGAAAAAAAACAGACTGTGGCGCTGCGCGTATAAAACATCGTGATGAACGAAAGCAGAGAATAAGCATACCATCGAAATCGTAGCAGCTATTTTATTCATTGCATGGCTGTTCGGGTGTATTCACATCGTTCGGGCGATTACCATCATTGCGGTGTTGTCTTGCATCGAGGACAGAAAAAAATTCTATAAGATCATTGGCGTTGCATGTACGGCAACGACCAGGAAGCGGTACAATAGTAAATCTCGATCGACACCGATGTGCAGCAGAAGGATGAGGTTAACAAATGAATACGTACTCAACAATTGAAAAAACACTGATAGCGGAATTAGAATCAGCGTACAAACAAGTAGATGTAAAAGAGTTTGCATTGAAGGTCCACCGGCGTGATGGAGATCGTGAAGCAGCACCGTACCAAACACCGTTCGCCATCAAAAATTCCGAAGAGCGCTACCGGCGTCTCTTTGAAACTGCTCAAGATGGTATTTTGATGCTGAATGCAGAATCGGGAGTGATAACCGACGCGAACCCTTTTATTCTCACTCTTCTTGGCTATACGGAGGATGAGTTAATCGGAAAACGATTGTGGGAGATCGGAGCATTTATTGATGTCAAGGATAGCAAATCGGCATTTGAAGAATTACAAAAGAATGAATATATCCGATACGAAGATCTTCCTCTGCGAACAAAAAAAGGGGCCAAACGGGAAGTGGAATTTGTCAGCAATGTTTACCGAGTGAAACGCAAAAAAGTTATCCAATGCAATATCCGGGACATTACCGAACGAAGAATGAATGACATGTTGCTCCGTGAAAGCGAAGAACGGTACCGCCGTCTTTTCGAAACGGCGCAAGATGGGATTCTTATTTTGGATGGTGTAACCGGGATCATCACCGATGCAAATCCGTTTATCATCGATAGTTTGGGGTATTCCCTTCAGGAGTTATGCGGGAAAATGCTCTGGGAGATCGGGGCATTTGCCGATGTTAATGAGAGCAAGACCGCATTTGAAGAACTTCAGCAAAAAGAATATATACGCTATGACGATCTGCCTTTAAAGACCAAAAAAGGGCAGTACCGGTATGTAGAATTTGTAAGCAATGTCTATCTGGTTAATGAAAAAAAAGTGATTCAGTGTAATATCCGTGATATTACCGAACGCAGAGAATCAATGGCGGCGTTGAAACATGAGCGGAGTATGATACAGTCGATGATGGATAACACGCCAGATCAGATCTACTTTAAGGATATCGAAAGCCGTTTTCTGAGAATGAGTGCATCTGTTGCGAAGAAGTTCGGCGTCAATGATCCGCTCCAGCTCTTCGGAAAAAAGGATTCCGACTATTTTTCCGATGTGCATTCTCAGTCAGCTTTTAATGATGAACAGAAGATTATTGCGACCGGTACTCCATTGATCAACCTGGAAGAAATGGAAACCTGGCCGGACGGACGTGTGACATGGGCATCCACAACCAAACTTCCGTTCCGGGACGCTTCCGGCCAGATCATCGGTACGTTCGGTATTTCGAGAGATATTACCGATCGTAAACATTCGGAACAAGTTCTTAAAGAGAGCGAAAAACGGTTTAAAACTTTGTTCGATCAAGCACCGCTGGCAATAGCATTGCTCGATCTGGAGGGACATCCGATCCTTTCCAATGTGACATTGTCGACAATGGTGGGGTATACAAAAGAAGAGCTGTCACGAATGACGTTTACCAATTTTACGCATCCTGACGATATTGAAAAAGATCTCGGTCAATTTAACGAACTCATTGAGGGAAAGATTTCCAATTATGAAATGGAAAAACGATTTGTGCATAAAAACGGGAATATCGTTTGGGTGAATCTTTCGGTAACAATCTTGCGGGATAAAGAAGGAGTTCAACTGGAGGTACTCGGAATTGCCGAAGATATCACGAAACGCAAACTGACAGAATTGGCCCTGCTGGAAAGTAATGAGAAATTTCACCAACTCGCCAATAATATCACCGATGCGTTCTGGATCCGCTCTCCGGATATGAAGGAAGTGCATTATATCAGTCCAGCGTTTGAAAAGATCTGGGGCCGCTCGGTGGAAAGTCTGTATGCCAATCCGCAGGAATGGCCTGAGTTTATCCATCCGGCAGACCGGGATCGGGTGCAGGAAGCCTTCGCTACGCTGACTGGAGAGAATTCGAGTCTGGATGTGGAATATCGAATCGTTCGGCCGGATGGCGAGAACCGGTTGGTCCACGTACGCGGATTCCAGGTCCGTAATGAAAACGACACTCTGATTCGACATATCGGAATCGTCACGGATATCACAGAACGAAAGGAAGCAGAGGGAATCCAGCGTGAAAGTGCGCGGCGTTTTCGCGAGATGCTTGAAAACATAGACCTTCTGGCTTTGTTGCTTGACCGTGAGGGGAAGGTGACATTCTGCAATGATTACCTGCTCCGGTTAACAGGTTATACCAGGGAGCATGTTATCGGACAGAATTGGTTCACTATGTTTATTCCGCCGGAATTGACGATCGAACAGGCCTTCGACGATTCGATGGCCAATGGTTCACTTTTTCAGCACAACGAGAATGAGTTGATCACCGCAACCGGCGAACGGCGATTAATCTCATGGAACAACATCGAGTTGCGTGATAAAGACGGCCAGGTGATCGGTTCGAGCAGTATCGGAGAGGATATAACCGAGCGAAAGCATGCCGAACAATTAATACGAGCGAGCGAAAAAAAATACCGCGGTATCTTTGAGAATATACAGGATGTGTTTTTCGAAACGCGACTCGACGGAACCATAGTGGAATTAAGTCCCTCCATTGCAAACGTATCAAAAGGACAATATCATCGGGAAAGCATGATCGGTCATTCGATGTACGATTATTATTACGACGCATCGGAACGACAAACTCTTATAGAAAAGCTGCAAAAAAAAGGATCCGTCACCGACTTTGAAGTGACGATGAAAAACAACGACGGTTCGAAGATACTATGTTCCGTATCGGCTACGTTTCAGTACGATGCTCAAGGTCAACCGGAACGGATCATCGGCAGCCTGCGTGATATCACTGAACGAATCACAGCGCTAGAGGCGATGCGAAAGAGCGAAGAACAGTTCCGATTACTATTCGACAACAGCATTGACGGTATCTTGGTAACTCATCCTGACGGCACTATCGATTCCGCAAATTCAGCGGCCTGCAGGATATTTGGAGCGACGGAAAAAGAGATCATGGCATTGGGAAGGAACGGAATTGTTGACACTGCGGACCCCCGGTTGTCAGCCGCGTTGCGGGAACGGGAGCACACCGGAAAATTCTCGGGAGAACTCTCCCTGCGGCGAAAAGACGGCAGTCGCTTTCCCGGTGAAATTTCCACTTCATTGTACAAAGATAAAAAAGGGAATTTCATTTCAAGCATGAGCATACGGGATATCTCCGAACGGAAGGATGTGGAGAAACAAATTGCCCTTCTGGCACATACGCTGAAAAGCATCATCGAATGCGTGAGTGTCAGGGATATGGACGACACTATCCTTTTTGTGAACGCTGCGTTTTTGAAAACATACGGCTATACAGAGGAAGAGATCGTGGGAAAGAATATCTCCGTCATACGGCCTCCGCTTCAGCCTTCCGAAACGACCGGCGAGATACTCAATGCAACGCTCGCCGGCGGATGGAGCGGCGAACTGCTGAACCGAAAGAAGAATGGCGAGGAGTTTCCGATTTCTTTGTCTACATCCTGTGTCCGGGATGAGAGCGGAAATGCGATCGCACTCGTGGGCGTTGCATCCGATATCACCGAACGAAGACATAACGAGATCTATCTTCAAAGGAGCGAAGAGCGCTATCGGAGACTGGTGGAATTCTCGCCGAGCGCGATCATTGTTCACAATCACGTAACGATTGTTTACGTTAATCCGGCAGCGGTAAAACTATTAGCGGCCCGGGATGCATCGGAACTGATCGGGAAACCGATTCGAGACATTCTTCATAAAGATCACAAAGAATCTGCCCGTCTTCGTATGCCGAAAAGCGGAAGCAATCCGGCCCTGCCGCTGTCGAAGGAGAAATTTCTGCGAATGGATGGAGCGACGATCGACGTTGAAGTTGTCTCATTGCTGATAGAGTACGATGGAATCTCTGCCATGCAGGATGTCGTACGTGATGTCACCGATCAGAATAGGATCCAACAGGAATTGGTTCAATCACAAAAGAGCGAAAGTATCGGCACACTTGCCGGCGGCATCGCGCACGACTTCAATAATATCCTCGGTATCATTCTCGGTTATACCCATGTCATCGGGAAAGCGGGACCGAATGGAAAGAACATGGCTGAGAGCCTGGCGGCGATCAATCAGGCGGTGAATCGAGGCGCGGCATTGGTCCGCCAGATACTGACATTTGCCAGAAAGACGGAGACATCCTTCGAGCCGATCAGCATCACCGATCTGGTGCACGAGCTTGTTTCGATGCTGCGCCAAACGTTTCCCAAGATTATCACGTTCACAGTTCAGTTACCGTCAGACATTCCATTTATCCTTGCGGACCGGACGCAGATACATCAGGTTCTGCTGAATCTTTGCGTGAATGCGCGGGATGCCATGCCGAAAGGAGGAGCAATCAGTATCAATGCTGATACGCTGTCGGGAGCATCGGTGAAGGAGCTCTTTCCTGCTGCTGATCAGCAAAGTTATGTCTGCATCACCGTTTCAGACAACGGCGAAGGTATGAATGAAACAACAAAGGGAAGGATTTTTGATCCATTCTTTACCACCAAACCGCAGGGAAAGGGGACGGGCCTCGGTCTTTCAGTAGTATACGGGGTCGTACAGGCCCATCACGGGTTCATTTCTGTGGAGAGCATTCCCAACAAAGGAACATCATTCCAGATATATCTTCCTTCTCCTGACACCGGTCTAAAATTCATTGAACAGCAGGACGCCGCAGTGTTAAGCGACGGCGGCAATGAAACTATCTTACTTGTTGAGGATGAACTGTTGCTTCTCGATATGACCCGGTTCCTTCTGGAATCGTGGGGATATACGATACTCGTGGCGCACGATGGCGCCGAAGCGGTCGAAGTCTATAAAAACCACCATTCGGAAATCTCGCTGGTCGTTACCGATCTTGGGCTTCCGGTAATGACGGGAATGGAAGAGTACTCCAAGCTCAGGGAGGTTGATAAGAATGTCAAGGTGATCTTTGCAAGCGGATTTTTTGATACGGATGTTAAATCGGAACTGGTTGTCAACGGAGCAAAATACTTCATACAAAAACCATATATCGCTTCGGAGATGCTGAGAATGATTCGGGAGGCATTGCAGTAGACGGGATTGCCGTTGGAGATGAATGGCAGGTTCATCCATTTTATTAGAAGTTATTTTAAAAACATCCAAAGCATTGTCATTTCGCTTCCGCCGAGGACCTATCATATATGCGGGAGAGAAATCTGATCGTATTGACAGAGTTCTCACTTCGCCGTGTAAAAAAAATACAAGCTCAATCGAAATGGCAGTAGATTCTATTTTCATGAGATTCTGGGTCTGATCATTTTGGCTTCCATAACACGGAGCGCAGAATCAATAATGATCTCCGCAAATGAGGATGACGAAAGGATTAATTCTTTTTTCATCCTCTTGGATGATTACAATTGCATGGATTCGATTGTATTCTATTGCAGAAGATGTATCAACAGTTAATCTACATGACTCCATTCTGTGAAGAATACAAAGGATAGTATTATGAAACGCTCAGTCGTTTTTACATGTCTAGCAATGCTTCTTGCCATTGGGAATTATTCCCAGGCACAATATAATTCTCCCAATGCAGGAGTTCTCTGGGGTATTTCCGTCGGCGGCGCTCATGGAAATAATTTTGGCAATGACCGTTGGGGAATGCAGTACCGTGCACATATTCAGTTTGAATTAATCCCTTCCATTCTTGCAATTCAGCCGGGCCTAGGACATGCCTCTTTATGGGCGCCCGGTATTTATTCCGCTCAAACAGGAATAGCAGATGTTCGTCTGCTCGTTACTCCGTTTACACTGCAGAATTTACAACCGTACGCATATGGCGGAGTGGCAATCTCAAAATGCCTTAATATCGGCGGTACGGACTATTTGCCGATGCTCCCCTTTGGAATGGGATTTCAGATGATGATCTCACGGGGCACCTTTCTTGATCTCACCGGAGGATTTAATCTATCTATTTCGGATGATCTAGATGGGCGAACGCGTTCAATTGCCAATCTGAATCCGATTACGAACGAACGCCAGGATGGATTCTATGGATTTACAGCCGGACTTTCTTTCGGATTCTAATGCAGTCAACAATCGTATCCCGGACTGGTCGAAAGAGGTTTGTTTCAATGAACAGGGCAAAACATGCTGTGCGCAATTTCGGAATAAATGTTTTGCCGTCGCAAGAACGGACGTCGAAATCTAAAATCGCTTAATGCCGTATCATTCGTTAGTGACAGAACGGTAGCATACAACCACAATAGTCAAAAGAGGAAACGTATGAATACATTTATCATTAAAGGCAATTGGAATGAAATAGCCGGGAAATTAAAACAACAATTTGCCGCGCTGACCGATGATGACCTTCTATTGAGTAAGGGAAAACAGGAAGAACTGATGGGGCGGCTTCAGATAAAGCTTGGGAAGACGAAGGACGAGCTTCGAGAGATCATCTCAAAATTGTAACTGTCCATTATTCTATCACTCCACGCGCAAAGGATTTTTCTGCGGAGTACTGACCGGTGTCACCGACCATCGGTTATTCTCTTCAGGAAAAGGATTAACCCCTTTTCCATCCTTTCGGTCTATTATATCCATCGAAGAAGTTTGTTATCCTCTAGTATTCGCTGGAGAGGATACCCGGCATATGTACAGCAGTTTCATTCAACTATTAATCAAAGGAAATCTATTTATGAAAAAGAACTTTCTTTTTTCTGTCGGGATATGTATCGCGCTTATCGCCTTTGCATCCGGATGTTCTTCGGATGATACGGTGGCAGCGAATCCTACAACTACGCCGGTAACGCTCTCCACCGGTTTTTCAAAAATTGGTACCAGCACATCGTTCTTGAAAACCGCCGCTGTCGATTCCCTGCGTATCGACAGCATTGTTGTCGTATTGCAACGGATTAAGTTCGAATCACATATCGATGACGCCGTGATCGATTCAACCGGACAGGATTCCACAGAAGAATCCAAGGATGCAAATTATACATTTCGCGGTCCGTTCGTCGTGCATGTTCGTGATTCAATGCGCATCACGTTCGCAACACAGCTTCTTCCGGCAGGCAATTACACTGGGATTAAGTATAAAATTCATGCCTTCCGCAAAGGAGAGCACCATTATGACAGTGACGATTTTAATAATAAACCGCATCATTTCAGCAGCGATTCCATTGCCGGGTATAGTGTTGCCGTCTGGGGTACGATCAAAAAAGATGATATCTGGATACCGTACGCATTCAAATCGAATGTGGAGGTTGAGTTCAAACTGCGCGGTGATTTCTCGGTTGCCAGTTCCACCAGTACGGTGACCATGGCATTGCGATTCAATACCGGTACGTGGTTCATGAATTATACAACGGGCGTGATGCTCGATCCGACTGATACGACCTCACAAAACAGAGCTCTGATCAATCAGGCGATCAAAAAATCATTTGAAAAGGGACGCGGCGGCAAGGATGAAAATCAGGACGGCAATCCTGATGCATAACATGTATCTATGAACCATCAGCAGGAATCCCGCAATATTACGACGCGGGATTCGCGGATGGTTTGCACAACTGTTTTACTCTATTAAGGAAGGATTTCCGGAATGACAAAATATCAACGTTTACTGCTCGTGCTAAGTATTTTTATCGCAATTCAATGTTCCCAGGGTCAGAGTCGAAATTTCGGCATCGGGCTGATTATCGGAGAACCAACAGGCATCAGTGCGAAATTATGGACAACATCTGAAAATGCATTCGATTTTGGTTTTGGATGGTCGATGGATGGAAACGGTATGGGCCGGTATGATGATCGCTACTACTATAATGACAGGAGCCGGGTTCATTTTCATATGGACTATCTGTGGCATGCATTCAGCGCAATCCATTCCGGCCAACAATTCCCGCTGTATTACGGCATCGGCGGGAGTGTGAACAGCGGTTCTGGATATGCCAGTACAGTTGCGGTCCGCGGAGTATTCGGTATTAGCTGGCTGCCTCGCGACACGCCGGTTGATGTCTTTCTGGAACTTGTCCCAACATTACGGTTAACCAATACCTCGGGCCTCTATATCGGCGCGGGATTTGGTGCACGGTACTATCTGTAGCAATAATCTGGTACCGTTTCAAAAACTCAGAGAGTAAAACAAAAATGGCCATCCTGAGCAAGTGCCGCACATTTTGAGATCCTTCGAGGTACTAATCAAATATTGTCTTGATTGCACCGGATGAACGAAGTGCGGAATGCGTTCCCCAAAGGGGCCCCTTCGGGGGAAGAATGTTCAAAACGCAGGAATATTTTTGAGAAACGGCACACGTAATACCGCAGTCATTGTTCAGGGCGAACCTCAGAGATACAACAGCGCCATGTGATCTATCGTTGACCAAAGGAGGAAAAAATATCAAACAATTCATTAGAAGTTCGTAGATCTTCACCGGTCATCCGTGCGATGCTCCGATGGAGCGTTCGGATCGTGATCGGATTTGCCGGCATCATTATCCTGGCCGGTCTGTTGCTTCATATTCCTGCCGTTCAGCGTTCTATCATACACCGTGTATTGTCCAGTGTTACGGAAAAAACAAACACTCGCATCGATGTGGGTTATGTTTCAATCGCATTCACGCACTCCATAGTACTCAACGATATCTTCATTGAAAATTCCGAACGGGATACGCTGCTCTCCATCGGATCGGTGAAGGTAGATATCAATCTGCTTGGTTTGTTAACACGGACGATCAACGTTACAAATATCCGTTTGGATTCTGTCACAGCATATATTTCCCGTGCCTCGCCGGACAGCAGCTATAATTTCGATTTCATTCTCAACGCGATTTCTTCCGAACCATCGGCCCCGTCCGCCCAATTGGACTTAGATACTTCCTCCCAATTTCTTCAATCCCTCTGGAAATTCCGTCTTGGCGGAATACAACTTCATGGAGTTCATGGTTCGTTTGTGGATGCTGTGAACCGGATTGATATTTCGTTCCACATCGGTGCTTTTGAAGCATCCGTGGATAATTTCGATCTGGAAAAAGGGCACTACGCTGTCGGAAATATGATGCTGTCAAATTCTTCCCTCCGCGTTGTATCGTCTTCCGCATCTCCTTCCGACACGGTATCGCCAATCCTTCCCGATATCAGCTTTGCATCGATCTCGTTGAATAATCTTCATGTTTCCTATTCAGACTCATTATCTCATGATCGCTTTAGTGTTGACTGTGGATCGTTGCTCGTTGCAATGGACCGGATCGATCTTCCGTTACGCACGGTCGCAATTAAGAGCATCGCTCTTGATAATTCACAGATCAGCATCCAACAAGGCACGTCGACACCAACGAAGGATAGTACAGGAAACGATGATCCCGTCGCTCAATCCTGGACGCTGAGTCTCGGCACAGCGGATGTACGCAACAACAGTCTCCGAGTTTATACCTACGGCACTGCCGCAACAACCGGATTGGATTCCCGCCATCTTCAATTCGAAGAAATCACTCTGCAGGCAAAAAATATGCTTTATGGCCGGGAGAAAATTTCTGCAGAGATTATTGCTGCGTCGTGTAGGGAACAATCCGGACTCGTGTTGAGCAGATGTTCCGGAATGGTTGAGATTGATTCAACACAATTACGCATACAGAATCTGCTGATAGAAACCCCGGGAAGCCGAATGGCGCTCAACGGCCGCGCATCGTACAATTCGTACTCCGAATTACAGTCGCTCGATGGTACTGTCCGCATTGATGCGCTTATTGTCGATTCGCACATCGCAGTTTCCGACGTATTGATCTTCCAGCCGTTATTGCCGTTGAATGATTCCACGAATTTGTCTATGAATCTTTCAGCGTCGCTCACCGGATCAATTTCCGATTTACGGATTGAGAGAATCACCGCCTCCATTGGTGATTCGACATCCATAGAACTCTCCGGTACCATAACAGGCTTACCGGACGTTCAGAATGCATATTATATATTAACTCTCCATCACTGTACAACAGGCAGTGCCGACATTTCTGCGGTATTGATTGATTCCCTGGTTCCTCAAACAGTTTCCATTCCCTCATCCATCCATATCACCGGTGATTTTACCGGAACAATGTCCCAGTTCACTGCATCAACGAACATTGTCACCAGTCTTGGAGATATTTCTGCGAAGGCAGCGTTCGACAGCAGTATCACGAGCAACAGAGCTGGCAGTCGCTGGAAATCCGAAGTGACTACCAATGCATTTGATGTCGGTACATTCATTAAAGATCCGGCGATGCTCGGGGAGGTATCGCTCAAAGGTTCTGCATCAGGAACTGGTTTTCGCCCGGACAATATGAAAGGAATCGTGAATCTTGTTGTCGACAAGGCTACAGTGAATGGCTATCCGTACCGCGGACTGAGGATTCGGGGGAGCGGCGGTCCGACAAATTTTTCGGCATCGGCGGAAATGCGTGATTCCAGTATTGATTTTTCATTAAAGGGATCATATACGCGAAAAAAAGAACTTTCTGCCGGCACGCTGCAGCTGACAATCAACGGATCGGATCTGCGCCGGCTGAATGTCACCACGGATGACATTAGAGTATCGGGAACTCTGGCGGCGAATCTTTCCGGTACGGCGGTCACCAATATCAGCGGATCGATTGCCGCACGCGAAATCGTGATCATGAAAAACGGGACGCAATACCGGGTCGATTCTGTGATCGTTACATCGGCGGTAGATTCTGGAAAAAGCATAATTATCGTTGATTCACCCATCCTTGAAGCCGGGTATGAAGGAACGATTGCTCCAGCCGATCTTCCGGCGGCACTGCAACGCCATCTGGAGTACTATTTCAGTCCGACCGAACGCAGTGTCATCGCACCTTCCATTCCGGAGACATTCAAATTTCATATCGGTGTGCGTAATCCATCCATCCTCACCGCAGTACTGTTTCCGGATCTTCATCAATTGAACATAGGGCTGATCGAAGGATCATACAATAGCGCGCATCATGATCTTCATATATCGATGAGCATTCCTGCCATTTCCTATGATGCATTATCTTTGGATAGCTTAAAGGTAATCGTTTCGTCCAACGAAGATCAATTACAGGGGGCTGTTACGATCCGCTCCATCGCCGATTCTATGTTCCTTCTTACGAACCTTCTATTGTCCGGAACAGTTCGACATGATTCCATGCATGTTGTTGTGCAGAGCACTGCCGATGATGGATTTATGAAAATGTTTCTTGCTGGAAGCGTGCGGTGCGATCCGGATGGATATGCCATTCATCTCGATCACAATGGAGTGATGTTCCATAATACGGCATGGTCCATTCCAGCCGATCATGTTCTCCATATCGGCACGAAAGGCATCACGGCGGAAAAATTCCGTCTGAATGGGGGCGGACAGACACTTTCGATCAACAACTCGTCCGATCTGCAGCGAATGGTAACGGTTGAATTTCATAATTTTTCACTCTCTACGCTCTCGCGCATTGTGGCACGAGACAGCGGACTTGTCGGCGGGATCATCAATGGAACAGTACTCTTCAATGGTCCCCAGGGAACAGTAGCCTCCGATCTAAAGATCGGCAATGTGAGTGTAATGCAAAGACAGCTTGGCGATATCTCGTTTCATCTCAATTCCCATCCGCAAGGGTATTACGCAGTACGAATGGGCGTTGCTGGTCACGGCAATATAATGGCGGTGAAGGGTTCATACGGTGCAACACACGCAGGAGAAGGAATAGATCTTGAATGCATTTTTACATCGGTGAATCTTGCAACGCTTGAGCCATTCACATTTGGCGCCGTGCGGCAGCTTTCCGGTACGGTAAACGGAACGGTCCGCATTTCCGGAACCATGGCGGAACCGGCACTCGCCGGTCATCTAACATTGATGAATGTTGAGTTTACTCCTGCAATCCTGGAATCACACTTTCGTCTTCACAACGCCGGCATAACATTCACACCGTCCGGCATAGAATTTACCGAATTCATATTCAAGGATATCCGTGGTAATAGCGCTACGCTGGCGGGACATCTCTTTACAAGCCATTATCAACAATTTCGGTATGATCTGCGGATGAAAACCCGGAAGTTTCTTCTGATGAATTCAACATTCCAGCGGGACGCATTGTACTACGGCACAATCGTCATGAACAGCAATATCACGGTGCGCGGTGACGGAGAAAAGCAGCGTGTAACGATGCAGGCTTCGGTGGTGAAGGGAACAGACTTTGCTCTGGTACTTCCAAAATCCGAATTGGATGTGGAAGAACGAAAAGGGATTGTTCAATTCGCCGGTTTGCCGGCACCGTTGAATTCTATCATGTCCGGAACGGAACGTCGGGTAATACCGAACAGAACGCGTAACAGAGCGTCAACATGGGATGTGACTTCCAATATCAGTGTCAATCAGGAAACAAAACTCAGAATACTGATCGATCCGATCTCCGGTGATTCGCTGGTGGTACAGGGGAATGCTACCTTCAGTGTCACGATGGACCCCGGAGGGAAACTGTCGGTGACCGGCCGTTATGAGATCGTAAACGGAAAGTATCAGCTTTCGTTCGGAGATTTTATCCACCGTGAATTCACAATAGCCAACGGGAGCAGTCTAACGTGGCTTGGTTCCCCCGTCGATGCGGATATCGATATTACGGCGATCTATACGGTGAAAGCATCGTTTTTGGACTTGATCCAGGGACAGATGTCGGGAATGAGCAATGAGGAAAAGACGAAATACAAACAGAAACTTCCGATCCGGGTATTCATGAATATGAAGGGAAAGCTCCGATCGCCGAATATTCATTTCTCGCTGGATCTGCCGCCGGCGCAACGCGGAGCGCTGAACGGAACTGTATATGCAAAGTTAATGGATTTAAACGGTCAGGAATCAGAATTAAACAAGCAGGTCTTTGCACTGCTGGTGTTGGGACGCTTTGTTCAGGAAAATCCTGTTTCTTCGTCGGACGGCAGCGGTGGGATCTCCGATCTGGCACGATCGAGTGTCAGTCAAATTCTTTCTGCGCAGTTGAATCTGTTGTCGGAACGATACATTGCCGGTGCGAGCCTTGCTGTGGGATTGGATTCCTATAAAGATTATTCGAGCGGTACTGAAGCTGGTCGGACCCAATTGCAATTGGCATTGTCGAAACAACTCTTCAATGAACGGGTCACCGTTACCGTGGGAGGGAATGTTGACCTTGAGGGAGATCGAAGCCAGAAAAATTCATTGAACAGTATCGCCAGTGACCTTGCGGTGCAGTATAAACTGACAGAAGACGGCCGATGGCAGCTGCAGGTATTCCGGCAAAATGCATATGAAGGTGCTATCGACGGCGATATTACCAAAACGGGAGCAGGCGTAGCGTTTACGATCGATTTTAATAAGCTCTTCGGCATTACGCTTAAGCCGGAAACAAACGACGAAGAATAATCAATGTTATTATCGTGTAAATATATACGATCCATTTTTTCATTGTCGATGATTGTGCTGACGACATTCCTTGCTGCCGGCTGCGGATACTCGTCGTACCTATCGAAGGATGAAACTCTCTACACCGGTGCAGAAGTGACGATGACGTCAAACAGGGAAGTTGAAGAAATCGACGAATTACAAGATCAGATGGAATTGTTGATCGTGCCGGAACCGAATGCGATGTTTCTTGGATTATTCCGATGGAAACTCTGGCTTTACAATGTGGGAATATTCCCGGAAAGTCTTGGCGAACCGCCGGTGTTGATTAGCCACATGTCGCCGGACCGGATTGTTGCTAAAATGCATACGCAGCTGGAGAATAAGGGGTATTTCCATCCAGACGTTCGATATGAGATCAAGACTGAAGAATCGAGTGCAGAATTGCAGTTCGTCATCGCCATTTCACCGGCATATAGAATCTCCTCGCTTGCGGTAAAAGGAAATAGTGCACTGGCCGATACAATCCGGTCAGTTATGGATGAAACAATGATCTCTGCGGGGGACCGATATGATCTGGATATTCTTGTATTGGAGCGGAAGCGCGTTGGTGCGGCGTTGAAAAAGAAGGGATATTTTTTCTTTTCCCCCGACTATATTATTTTTCAGGCGGACAGTAATGCCGGTGCAGGAATGATCGGTTTATCATTGACCGTTTCAGAAACAATCCCGGACGATGCGACTTGCAGATATACGATCGGGAATATCACCATCCATTCGGGATATTCGCTGAATCAGGACACACTTTCCGGTGTTCAGGGTGATACCGTTCAAATCGACGGTGTAACATTTATTGATCTCGACCATGAATATGAACCGGCGGTAATTGTCCGGTCAGTGCTGCTGACGAAAGGAGAAACATATAATAGTGAACTGCACGACGCCACACTCGGCAGGCTGATGAATCTGGGAGTATACAAGTTCGTGAACATCCGGTTCATCGCTACCGGTGCTGCCGGATCGCCGCAGTTGGAACCGCACATCTACCTTACGCCGCTTCCCACAAAGAATATCCATTTTGAATTGCAGGGAGTTTCTAAATCCAATAACCTCGCGGGACCGGAGTTCAATGCCGGTTTCCGAAACAGAAATACATTCGGAGGAGCCGAACTCTTTGCTCTAAGCGCAGAGATCGGATTTGAGATTCCAATGTCGAATGGTCGGTCGGGTGGTAGTTCTTTTGTTATGGGATCACATGGAGAATTGGAATTGCCGAAATTTCTGATACCGTGGTATCTGGACGATCAGACCAGTCGATTCGTCCCAAAAACGCGAATTGCTGCAGGCATTCGATTGTTACAGCGGCTGAAGTATTACAACATGATCACGCTGGAATCGTCATTCGGATATGTTTGGAAGGTATCCGAAGCGGCGGAACATCTCTTCAATCCATTTTCAATCACCTATGCGCAATTGACTTCCACGACGCAGGAATTCAAGGACCTGATTCGCGTGAACCCGCTGCTGCAAAAGAGTTTTGAAGAACAGTTCATCGTCGGACAGAACTATTCCTATCTGTATTCAGACGCCTATGATGTGATGCTGAAAAATCATCTACACTTCAAAGGTTCAGTTGATTTATCCGGGAATGTGCTCTATCTGCTACAGTCACTCGTGTATGACAGAGCGGCAACCCCCACGGCACCATACATGGTATTCAACACTGCGTATTCCCAATATGCCAAATTTGATATCGATCTTCGGTATTATATCAATAATGCCGCTCGAACATCAGCTATCGCTGCAAGAGTGATCATTGGCGTCGGGATACCGTACGGAAATTCAGCAACACTGCCGTACGTAAAACAATTTACAATCGGAGGGAGTAATAGTATCCGTTCGTTTGTCGCCCGCACGCTTGGTCCCGGATCGTACGATCCTCAGGAAAATATCACATCCGCTCCGTTTCTCGATCAAGCGGGAGATATTAAACTTGAATCAAACACGGAATACAGATTTCCGATCGCCAGCATCGTGAACGGCGCATTCTTTATTGATGCAGGAAATATCTGGCTGCTCAGGAATGATCCTGCCCGGCCTGGCGGGGATATCTCCAGTGCAACGTTCTTCAGTGAGATCGCGGTCGGCACCGGCATTGGACTGCGGCTTGATCTTTCGTTCTTTATTCTCCGCCTGGATCTTGCCATTCCATTGCGTAATCCAACGTTACCCTCGGCTGATCGTTGGACCGTATCAAGGGTCGATTTCGGCGATCCGTCGTGGCGGAGGGACAATCTTGTGCTGAATATCGCACTCGGATACCCATTTTGACTTTTTGCCGATTCTCTATGGTATCGTTCTCAAAAATGAATTTTATTTGTCATTCCGAACAAAGACCCTCCCAAAGGGATGCCTATCCGAAGGATCACTTCGTGTCGGCATCCCGTTGGGGGAACGACATCGATTTCGAATTTTTCAGAAGTCTCTATTTTTAACATGTCTACTATTATAACGATGAAAAAACACCGGCTTAAAAAACTTTGGCTTCTGTTGAAAGATGCTGCGATCTCCTGGGATGACGATAATATCGCCGAACAGGGAGCAGCATTATCCTTTTTTACTGTCTTTTCACTTTCACCGCTGTTGATCCTTCTGGTGGTCCTTTCCAGCATCGGATTCGGGGAAGAAGCTGCACGAGGGCTTTTGGTGAAACAGATTCGCGGAATGATCGGTACCGAGGCTGCCGTTTTCGTGCAGACACTGATCGTATCGGTCAATAAATCCGGCGGGACTCTACCGGCGGCAATATTCAGCGTGATCATGCTCCTCCTTGGCGCCTCGGGTGTTTTTATTCAACTGCGCGACTCGCTGAATCTCATCATGCGGGTTCGAATGAAACCGAGAGGGGCGATCAAAGGATTTCTGCATGGACGGCTCCTGGCGGTTGCGATGATCTTTGGGATAGCAGTATTCCTTATTGTGATCCTGATCGTCAGTGCTGCGTCCGCTGTTGTGGGACGCTATCTGTATAATGTATATCCTCATTTCTCAGAGGCGGCATGGGTCCTGGATCTACTGTTTTCCATTGTCAGTATCACCATTGTTTTTGCACTGTTGATCAAGGTGCTCCCCTCTGCGGTGATTGCCTGGAAGGATGTGTGGATCGGTGCATCGTTTACGGCGGTCATCTTTTCTGCCGGAAATTTCGTGATCGGATTGTATCTGGGAAATGAGTCGGTTAATTCCATTTTCGGCGCGGCTCGTTCATTGATCATTTTCATGGTCTGGACATACTATACCTCGCAGATATTTTTTTTCGGAGCGGGGCTTACCCGACTCTACGCGGCACGGTACGGCTCGGGGATCACTCCCGATGCAACGGCAAATCGTCTAGCACCTCATTAAGAAAGCAGATCACTCGCTCCTTTCTTCGACTCGGTGAAAGGATTAACTCTCTTATCATCCTTTTGGTCGATTGTTTCAGGATTACGACATCGGTATACTGACTCAATGTGAAATACACAAGGCATCCTTCTGATTGGTGGCTGTGAAGATCATCGTCAGAAATTTCTAACAAGGAGGAACCAATGAAACAGTTCTATTATTCCATTACGCTAGTCAGTGTCCTCGCCGTGCTGATTCTGGCAGGCTGCGGGAGCGCTCCCGAAGTGAACAAAGAGGCATCGACCTCAGCAATTCGTGCCGCCGAGGAATCCGGTGCGTCAAAAGTACCGAGTGCATCGCTCTATTTGCAGCTTGCAAAAGAAGAGTTGGAATTTGCCAAAGCGTTAGCGGCGAATGATGAAAAGGAAAAAGCAGAATCAATGCTGCTTCGGGCACAGGCAGACGGCGAATTGGCCGTTGCACTTTCCCGCAGTGTCAAAGATAAAACGGAAGCAACAGATGCTGTTGAGCGTGTGCGACAATTCCAAATTGATAACCAGTTACCACAAGAAAGGAAATAATCCAATGAAACCGTCAACAATTATCATCACCGCCGTTGCGGTACTTTTGCTTGCAGGTTGTGCAAGTGTTCCGCCGCCGGAGCTTGTCAACGCCCGTCAATCGTATGAACAAGCAATCAACAGTCCGGCCGCGCAACTTGTGCCGGCAGAGGTTCACAAAGCAAAACAGGCGCTTGCCATAGCGGAAAAATCCTTTAAGGATGATCCAAAATCATATAAAACCGTCGATCTTTCGTATATCGCCGACCGCAAAGCGAAAATGGCTGTAGCGCTTGGTGTGACCGCTGCAGAACAAGCGAAAGAAGAGAATGCAAATAAGGAATATCAATCGGCACAGGACCAGGTCATGAAGAATACCAAGTCTGACCTTGCAACCCAAACCGAAAATGCGAAGACAGCGAATGAAAATCTCGCCGCCCAAACGCAGATTACAAATGAGACCAAAGCGGATCTGGCAACCCAAACACAGATGACCACTGCTGCGAATACGGATCTGACGAAACAGACGGCAATCACAAAGAGCGCCAAAGATGATCTTGCTGCTTCAGAACGAACGGTCGATCAGAAAAATCTTCAACTCGCAGCGGAAACTGGTGCACGGATGGATGCGGAAAACCGGGCGGCAAAAGCGCAGGCAGCACTCGTGAAATTGGCGGCAGTGAAAGAAGAGGCCCGCGGCCTTGTCATTACATTGTCCGGCAGCGTATTGTTCGCTTCCAATAAATCGTCACTGTTGCCGGCGGCTCGTGAGCGTCTTTCACAGGTTTCGGATGCATTGATGGAAACAAAGGAACGCAAGATTACCATCGAAGGCTATACCGACTCGCAGGGTTCCGACAAGACAAATATGGATCTGTCGCAGAAACGGGCGGATGCAGTCCGTAAGTATATTATTTCCCGCGGATATTCTGCCGCACTCATCGAAGCTAACGGTCTGGGAAAAGACCGTCCGGTGGCAGATAATGCCAGCGCCGAGGGACGTGCCAATAACCGGCGCGTCGAGATTATTGTCGACCGTGGACCGGTGAATAAATAACAATCGAAGCAAACAAAGCAATGTTCTCAGACCCGGATACCCTCCGGGTCTTTGCTTTCTAGAGGACAGCTACGATCATTTTTGCCGGACACCAAATGGTGTTCAAAAGGATTAGCTACTCTTTCATCCCTTTGGCGGATACTATGCACGAGGAATCAATTGTATACTTCTGGCAGGTTCGCACGAGTTTTTACGTCATTTCATCCAGCAATTGAGCGGAGATGCAGTCATGAACAACAACCATGTACGTCTATTATATAAGCAATTTTCCGAAGGAATCGACACCGAACGGGCTGTGCCCGACAACGAACTGAATGAGATCATAAACACCTTCGAAGATATGATCGACTGGCTTCAGGACCATATTAACAATGTAAAAGATATTCTTAAAGGGCAGGCGGAAAAATTCAAAAAGAAAATCCTCAAACTGAAAGATCTCAACGGACCGGTCATTCCCGTCCGGCATCATTGAACGAAAGTACTGTCTTGTGTACCAAACAAAGGATTCCAGGATAATGCAATCATCAGCAACAACCATCTTGTTCGGAATTATCATGAGCATTGCTTTCATAAGTTTACAGCGCTCTGCCCGCTCACCGGCTTTGTTCGTCGACATGTTCGCCGCTTCGCCGGTGCTTGCAGCAACACAAACAATGGAATCATGATATTCGGATAGTGTCAAAACGATGCTCACTTCAACATGAAAGGGAACCACAATGAACGACAAATGGGAATTCTACAACGACGCAGGGACAAAATGGCGCTGGAGACGTACGGCGCCAAACGGCAACATCGTTGGTGCTTCGACGGAAGGATATTCGAATAAATCCGATTGTGAAGCAAATGCACGCCGTAACGGCTGGACCGATACCGATGGATCCGATGAACGGAGTGAAACGATGACGCAAAAAGAAATAAAGGATGAACAAAAAGAACTCAGGAGTAAAGCGTTTGCTCAGTATAAGGAACAAGGCTTCATCGATAGTGCCGATTTCTTTTTATGGCTGGAAACCGGACGAACGCAGAGGGATTCCTTGCGGAAAAAACATCATGCACAGGTTCAGAGTCTGCTGGCCGCAGTGATTGTACTGCTTCTTATTATTGCCGCAATTCTCACGATGCAGTTGTATAAACAAACAATCCCCGTTACACTCTCCGATAGAAGTTTGTCGGCACTAAAAGTGATGATGGTAGTGATCGATCCCAAAGAGGATGAAAAAGTGGTTGTGTTCGGTGATACTCATTTTGATTTCGATGAATCGGCTCTCAGCAATGAAGCGAAAATGTTGTTGGATTACGATGTGAAGAGTTTGAAAGAAAATCCGAAAATGCATGTTCGCATGGCCGGGTACACATCAGCCAAGGGAACCGACGAAAGTAATCAGCAATTAAGCGAGCAGCGGGCAAATTCCGTTCGTAACTATTTAATCGAACAAGGCATAGCACCGGAGCGCATCAGCGTGGTTGGGTACGGTCGGACAAAACCGGCGTTGTTTGAAATAACACCGGGCGATAATGAATCCAAAGAAGCATTGGCGAATATGCGGGTGCTGTTTGAAATTGTCGTAAAATAATACATCGGGCAAAACTGATTGGGTTGTACGCACTGCCGCGCAAAAAATCTCTGACCGCGTCAGTGCGTCGATTCTGAAAATACAATACGAAGGTAGTTCATCGATGAAAGCATTAGTCTATCGTGGCCCCGGCAAGCGGGCGTTGGAAGAAAAATTGAAACCAACACTCAAAGAACCGACGGACGCTGTTGTGAAGATCACGCATACCACGATTTGCGGTACCGATCTCCACATTATGAAAGGAGAAGTTCCCGGTGTGGAGGCAGGTCGGACGCTTGGCCATGAAGGGGTGGGAATTATTGTGAGCGTTGGAACAAATGTCTCAAAGTTCAGTCCTGGGAATCATGTCCTGATCTCGTGCATTTCTTCCTGCGGAAAATGCGATTCTTGCCGACAGGGAATGTACTCGCACTGCGATCAAGGAGGGTGGATCCTCGGGAATTCGATCGACGGCACACAGGCAGAATATGTCCGCATACCGTTTGCGGATACGAGTTTATACCACATTCCGGAAGGTGCCGACGAAGAAGCGATGGTCATGCTGAGCGATATTCTGCCGACCGGCTTCGAATGCGGTGTACTGAAAGGGCAAATTAAACCGGGGAACACAGTCGCGATCGTCGGCTCCGGTCCAATTGGACTTGCGGCGCTGCTCACGGCCCGATTCTATTCTCCCGCCGAGATTATTATGGTGGATACAGATGCGAACCGGCTTGCAACAGCAACGTCATTCGGTGCAACAAAGGTTATCCAGGCCAATGCTGTGGAAGAGATTATGAAATTAACGAACGGGAAAGGGGTGGACGTTGCTATTGAAGCGGTTGGTACACCGGCAACATTTGACATCTGTCAATTGATCATTGGCGCCGGAGGACATATCGCCAATATTGGTGTTCATGGCAAAAGTGTTGAACTGCACCTCGAAAAACTCTGGTCAAGTAATATTACCATTACAACGCGTCTTGTCGATACGGTCACAACGCCGATGCTTTTAAAAACAGTCCTCGCAGGAACATTGCATCCCGAGAAACTTATCACGCATCATTTCCCGCTTGCCGATATCATGAAAGCCTATGATACGTTTGAAAATGCCGCCAGGGATAAAGCATTGAAAATTATCCTCACAACGGAAGAGAACACGTCATCATGAAAAATATAATATTTTCTCGCTCATACGCATGTATTCTCATTGTTCTGACGATGTTTGCCGGATGTTCCACATCGGAACTTGTTGATATCTGGAGCGACACACCCAATCATTATCCTTCTCTCAGTTCGGTCCTGGTAGTCTCTGCCGGTACGAACCGCGTGCAGCGCAGGATCTGGGAAGACGCATTTTGTGTGGAACTGACCAGGCATTATGTCGACGCGACGCCATCATACAAGTATTTCCCCGATACTGTCCCGGATACCGGACAGGTCATTCAGTCGGTACATGCCAATGGATTCCACGGGCTTATTGTTATTCAAACGCTTCCGGAGGAACGTACACCGGAGTATACGCCCGGCTACGGCGTTTCCGAGCAGACCATGCACTATGACCGCCGCCATTCACGGTTTATCACCTATTACCGCAATGTCTATCATGCTGGATCGGTCGATTCTCAAATTGTATCTGTTCATTCCATAGATATCTGGTCAATGAAGGATGATGGACTGTTGATCTGGAGTGCGCTCAGTAGAACGGATGAACCGAATTCCAGCAAAACAGTTCCAATGGAGATAGCGCAATTAGTGATGACGGAAATAACACAACGGGGCATCATCGCATCACGGCGGTGATCGGATTACCGATTTTACCATTGAAAGTATAAAAGAAAAGAAGCGACAGTATGGAACATAATGTTGGAGTGTGGATCGATTGTCACAAAGCAGTGATCGTACGGTTGACGGACGTTGGTCATGAAATACGGTCGGTTATTGCGAATGAAGAGACCGATGTGAATGACGGGGGAACGAACAGCGAAGACCTGTTAAAATATAATTCTGCCAGTCATCTCAATGCATATTATGAACGGATCGTTTCGGCTCTGCACGGGGCGGAGTCGGTATTGATTCTGGGACCGGGCGAGGAAAAAGTTGAATTGAGTGTCCGACTGCCGGGCAATACGCTCGGCGAGCACATTGCCGGAATCGTCACAGCGCCGGAAATGTCCGACGATCAGGTCGCTGCGAAAGTATGCAGGCATTTTCAATAAAAATGTCATCGGTATAAACTAAAGGAAGGAGTTCACTATGCTTTATTTCATAGCAGCACTACTATTCATTGCGTGGCTCGGCGGTATAAATACCCAGAACTCCATTGGGGGTTTCGTTCATTTGTTTCTGGTCCTTTCCGTCCTGGTCGTTTTGTTGAAGAGTGCCAGACAGTACGGATTGGCACAATACTTTCCGGGAGCGCATCTCGAAAATTCGGCTAAACATTTCACTGTATCCAATGCAATCGGTCTCATCATTCTGGTGCTCGGACTCTTATCAATGGTGCTCGGAGTGTATGAAATGAATACTGCCGTACCGGCATTGGATTTAGCCCTGGCGATGTTTGCCGCCGGAATTATCGGCAGCTCCGTCGGATTTATCGGATTACTCAGCGAATATCGAAAACAGCGAATTGCCGGGACGGCAACACCGGCAACGGTACAACGCGGGGGAAAACACAAATGAAATTCTTCAATTTTGGATTTGTCTTCGTCTTGTTCGTTGCTATAGCGCTGTTGCTGATGAACGGAGGTATTCCACAAAAATACTTGAAAGACATCGATCGGAATGAGGGAGCACACCGGGAGGTGAAGAACGATCGAACAACGGCGCTGAATGACTGGCAGTCCTTTGTTGACCAATCAGAACAGACCATCGCTGCAAACGAAAAAAGAATTGCAGCGTTCAAAGAAACGATCGAAGAAGCCGGGCCGAAGGCATTGGTACAATATGGAACTGCGGTGGATGAATTGGAACAACAGAACAGCGATTTGAAACGGATCCTCCGTGTATATTCAGAGCAACGCCTTATTGATCGGGAGCATTTCCAGTCAATATTCCGTCAGCGTCTGGACAGTGTGGGCAGGAGTATTCAAAAAGTGTTTAAGGATAACGTTTAGAATATAATTAGAGGGAGTATGATCCGTCCACAGATCACCGTTGCCAAATATCTGTTGTTACGTTTGAAAGAAATCGGTGTGGATCATCTTTTCGGGGTTCCCGGAGATTTCGTCCTAGGATTTCTGAATTGCGTTCTGGAAAGTGATGTTCGGTACATCGGTACGTGTAACGAGCTGAATGCAGCGTATGCGGCAGACGGATATGCACGGATTCACGGCATCGGCGCTTTTGCAACTACATATGGCGTGGGAGAACTGAGTGCGATCAACGGAGTTGCTGGTGCGTTCGCTGAACGTGTTCCGGTAGTCGTAATCACGGGATCTCCATCGACGGACAGTTTTCGCACACGGCCGCTGTTGCATCATACACTGGGGGATTATCAAATCCCGCTGCGGATGTACGAAAAGATCACTGTTGCATCCAGTCAGTTGATGACCGGGGAAACCGCTCCCGCGGAGATCGATCGTGTCCTGACTTCATGCATCAAACATCAGCTGCCGGTCTACATCAGTATTCCATCGGATGTGGTGATGATGAAATGCTCTGAACCCGAACCGTTTGGTACTCCACCAATTTTGATGAGCGATCAGCAGGCGCTTATTGAAGCGATTGCAGAAGCGGCGCAGATGGTGAATAGTGCACAGATGCCAATAGCGATCGGAGGTGTAGAGATCCAACGTTACAAACTTCAAAAAACTTTCACCGCATTTCTTGACAAATCGGGATTTCCATTTGTTACCATGATGCTGGGAAAAACAGTCGTCTCCGAACATCATCCGCAGTTCATGGGACTATACCAGGGGGACCACAGCCGTGAGTATATCCGCACGCGCATAGATGATGCCGACTGCATTCTGCAATTGGGCGGAATCATGACTGATTTTAATTCGGGAGGATTTTCCACACACTTAGACGACTCGAAAACTATCAGGGCAAATAAACACAGTGTGAGAATCAAGCATCATGTTTATGAGAACGTGTTTCTGGAAGAATTCATCCTCGAATTAACCAACGCCCTGTACCAGCGCAAACCGGCAGTTTTTGATATCCAGCCTGCGTCGTTGAGTTGCGTTCACCGGTCAACAGAACAATTTACCGCCGAATCGGCAAAACCTTTAACCATCAAACGCTGTTTCGACCGGATGAGCCATTACATCAAAAACGATTCCATAGTGATCGCCGAGACGGGTGTTGCATTGTTCAGTGCGGCAGAAATGCTGATGCCGGACGGAGCCACGTTCATCGGACAAACATTTTACGGTTCCATCGGGTATACGGTCGGCGCAACACTCGGTGCCTGTATTGCTGCACCGAATCGGAGGGTGATAATGTTTGTGGGGGACGGATCGTTCCAGGTGACCTGCCAGGACCTATCGACGATGATCAGGAACAATCTCAATCCGATTATCATCTTGATTAATAACGACGGCTATACTATTGAACGGATGATTGTGGATCGGCCGTACAACGATATTCAGCCATGGAAGTATCATGCGCTGGCAGAAGTGTTTGGGGGTGCGCCGGGTTTTGATGTGCACACAGAAGGAGAACTGGAACTGGCGCTCACGGCTGCGTCCACTGCAACCGGACTTGTCTTCATAGAAATCCATACAGACCGGTTGGATTGTCCGGAATCACTCCGCAGCGCCGGCCGATCGATGGCAGCCTTAAACCAGCTGCACTAATAATTCTCTGCCGCCGGCATAGTGCTGGAATACACAATACGGCATCCATCATTATTCCTGAATACAAAAGACCAATCAGAGCAAATGAAGAGGAGAGAAAAGTGAAACAGAATAAAAAGTATCCATTATCGGTTTCTTGGATCGTGGCAGCAATCCTTCTTCTGGGCTTGTCTGCCGCACGTGCACAAACAGTGCAGGAATCAAATGCTTCACGTCCTACGCCGGTCAATCCCCGCGCTCTCAGTGCAACATCGTCTATACTTAATCCGGGCATCGTCAGCTGGGTTCATTTTGGTGATTTAAATATTACCACGGCCGGTCAACAAAACTATGCCGATTTCAAATCGATTATTCACAATATCAATACATTCATTAAAAATGGGGTGAATTTTGCATTTCTACCGGGCGACAATGTGCTTTCTCATACCCAACAAGCATACCGCCTTATTAAGAAAGCTACGGATGAATTAAAAGTGCCACTGTATGCCGTTCCCGGCGAGCAGGATCATAAAAAAGGGACAGCGTTGTATAACGAATATCTGGAGCCGGTGAACTACCAGAGTTTTTCGGTGGATATATACCATTTCGTTTTTCTGGATGTGATGAGCGGGATCAGCGATGCACAGAATTCATGGCTGACCAATGATCTTGATAATGCGGCAAAGGCCGGATTGATGAGTATCATCTTTATGCACAGTTACACCCAGGTATCGGAATTACAGGAAGTGATCCAACGCGACAATGTCATTATGGTTGATGCCGGCCATACACATTACAATGATATTGCGAATGATGGACACACCATCTATGCCGCCACACGGTCTCTCAGCCGGTTGTCCGAAGGTCCTTCCGGATATTCAATCATCAACATTGACAGTGGTGTCATCAGCTGGAAATTCAAACAGATCGGAAACTGGCCGTTCGTAATGATCACTTCGCCTGCGGACAAAGTGATGATTATCAATCGATCGCAGGTGGTGAAGGGAATCGTTGAAGTCCGTGCCAAAGTATGGGATGACAAGGGGATCGTTTCCGCCGTGATGCAGGTCGATGGCGGATTATCTGTGTCCATGAACCGTATCGGAATCACACAAGTGTGGTCCGCGCTATTCGATACGGAGAAGTTTCCCGATGGGGATCATAAAATTAAAGTGAAGGTAACCGGTGCGAAAGGCAGTACGGATTCGGATGTGATCACGGTAATGGTCAATCGATCCGGTGCTCTCCCCGATACAACTCGAACGTTCGGGCCGCTGGGAAACTCGGTCGGCGCCTACACGGAAAAAGGATTGCTCGGGACTCATACAACAAAATCCGGCATCCCGGAAAAGAGCGGCAGGGATGACAACCGTAAGCCAAAGAATTAATAGACGCTCTCAATAAATGACGGGCCGCCATGATAAAAGCATTATTGATAAAATATTTGTTGATGATGCTCTTTGGAATGTTATTCATCCGCAGTCAATCAAAGACTTCTGTACTGCTGCAATCAACGGAGGAAGATGAAAGGATCGACATCAGCGTTGATAAATCGATCTACTTCCCTGGTGATACAGTTCTGCTGGTCATTCAGCGGAACGACAATACCGCGACCGCAGGGATCATCTCTCCAATACTGCTGATTGAAGGAACAACGTTTCGTTCTATCGGACGGTTGAAATATGAAACAGTAATCCCTCAAACAGTAACGCCGGGCTTATATCCAATCCGATTGAATGTAAAGGATTCTGAAGGACGCCGGTTTCGGTACGAAACTGACTGCATTGTGACGGTGGAAGAGAATCAAGATGTCGAACAATTGAGCAGATTTGTAAGGCATATCCCTTTTACTGGCAGTTCGGATATCCGGACTGCCGTTACTTTGGACCGCTCTCAGGTGCGGAATCTTAAAGTGATGTTCCAGCGCGATAGTATCCGTCCGTTGATGGGTCCGCAGTTCTTGAGGATCACAACATCAATAGTTCTGCGGGACGGCATACCAGTCCCTTCTTATGAACGTCGTGTGTTGACGTTTCGCAGTCATGGTAATATTCTGAAAGATCGTTTAATGTTTATTCAATACCGGACAGCATACGGTGCGTATGCCAACATCCGTCCTGAAGAACTGGACGAAGTTCTGGTACCGGTGGATTCATTGCCGGACTGGGCAATACTCGGGATCCGAATTGAGCCAGATTATATCATCAAAATAGGAGCAGTAGATCGCTCAAACAGTTTAACGCAGTATTATCGTGTGCGGGGACCAACGATGGAGTTGGGATTCTCACTTGCAGTACCCAAAGTACTATTTGATACGAGAGCTGATGACCCGATTGAGTACGGAAATTCCAGTGCTATGATCCGGCTCTATTTTATCGATTCGAAATCTGGGGACAGGTTTCCCGTGAGCGGAGGCATAGGAATGTTCGGCGTGAATTCTCCCGTTGATGTTGGTCCGGGAAGAGGAGGATTCGCGACCTCCATGTTTCTCGATCTTGCTGAATTAGTTCGAATCTTCAATATCGGTTTCACAAAAAAAATAAATATCGGGATTGAGGTGGATCCATTCATTCCCATAGAACGGAAAATTCGAATCCTACTCGTTGCACAAGCGGGAATTTCATTTTAAAGTGCGTAGCCGGAAGTCTGTTTGAAAATAGTGAAAGGAATTACAAAATGAAGACAGTAGGTTTATTAAGTCCATACAAACTAGGAACAATCGAGCTGAAGAACCGGATTGTGATGGCACCCATGACGCGGTCGCGCGCGACGAACAATCTTCCGAACGACCTGATGGCAGAATTCTACGGACAGCGTGCGGAGGCAGGTCTCATTATCACCGAAGGAACATCACCGTCACCTAACGGACTGGGATACAGTCGGATTCCCGGGATCTTTAACGAAACGCAAGTGGACGGATGGAAGAAAACCACACATGCTGTCCATGCCGCAGGAGGAAAGATATTCCTTCAGTTGATGCATACCGGTCGGATCAGCCATCGGGATAATATGCCCGATACTGCAATGATCATCGCTCCTTCTGCGGTGAAACCGGCGGGAACAATGTGGACCGATACTGCAGGTCTTCAGGAATATCCCGTTCCGGTGGAAATGAATATGGATGAGATTGGACATACGCGTCAGGAATTCATCACCGCTGCCATCAATGCAATCCATGCCGGATTTGACGGTGTGGAATTTCACGGCGCCAACGGGTATCTGCTGGAACAGTTCCTTTCTCCTGTAACGAATCTCCGCACCGATCTGTACGGTGGATCCGTCAAGAATCGCTGCCGGTTTCTGCTGGAGATTTTGCAGTGTACAGCAGATTCCATCGGCAGGCACAGCATCGGAATCCGTTTGTCACCGTATGGCACAGCGGGTGATATGATGCCGTATCCCGACATCGCCAGAACATACAGTTATCTTTCCGACGAGATCAACCGCATTGGTATTCAATATATCCATATTGTCGATCACCACAGCATGGGAGCACCCAAAGTCCCGTCGAAGGTCAAAAAGGATATCAGAAAACGGTTCCGCGGCACTCTCATTCTTGGCGGCGGCTATACAAAGGTACGGGCACAAGAGGACGTGAAGTCCGGCATTGCCGATCTGATCTCGTTCGGCAGGCCGTTCATTAACAATCCCGATCTGGTACAACGGATCACCAAAGGCGAATCCCTTTCCACCGATCTGCGAACAGAAACATTCTATACACCGGGAGCAAAAGGATACACGGACTACCCTGTATACGGTTCCTGAGAAAACGATATAACATACATAAGCGCGCATTGCACTGAAAGGAAACGGATAATGATTCGAGTATGGATAATGCTCTGTACGGCACTGATGGCGCTCTTCACCATTCCACTGTACGGACAAGCAGTCCGTGATACAACGGCGAAGAAAGAGATGGAGAGGATCGATATATCGGTCTTGATAGGGAAAACGGCCGTGGACACTACCGTTGAAGGTCTGCATATGCGGTTTTGGTTGATTACACAACAGCGGCGCAAAACGGCCATCACCGGGAAGATGGAACAGAAACTGATGGGAATGGAAGTCTATGAGCCGGAAAAGGAGACCGATCCCACAAAAGTGAACATGGCGATGGATAGGGAAACGACACGTTTGATGATGGCAGGGACGCATTTCATCATCGCCGATGTAACCGATTCGACCAGCGGCAGCGAGATCGTTGATCCAAGCGTATCACTGGAGATCATATCTCCGTCCAAGAAAAAACAATCCGTAGATCTCATACGGACCATGAATCACTTCGGTCTCGGCATTACGCTCAAAGAAAAAGGGAAATATCATCTTACCATGAATGTGAATGCCAATGGATTCTCCCGGATCGTTCATTTTACCTATAGAGTACGCTGACGAAGTACCGCAGCACCTGAGAAGAGCGGAAGAAAAATGGAAAAAATATAAGGAAGGACTTTATGCGTACCGTAATTTCAATTCTTGCCGTATTATTTCTTTGCACGCTGGTCAGTGGACAGGGGAGCATTACTTTCAGTTTCAATATCGGCAATCAACCGGAGTGGGGACCCACAGGATATGATTATGTCGAATATTACTATATGCCGGAGATCGAAGTGTATTATTACGTCTCCGAACGAAGATTCTTTTATTTCGAGAATGGACGCTGGATCGGAGCGTTTTCACTCCCGCTGCGGTACCGTCATTACAATCTGTTCTCCACCTATAAAATCATTTTAAATGAGCGCGCGCCGTACAAAAACCATACCGCGAACCGATCACGATATGCAGCGTACCGTGCACACCGGAATCAATCCGTGATCCGGGACAGCCGGGACGAAAAATATTTTATCAATAAGAACCATCCGGAACATCTCAAATGGAAGAAGAAGCGTTCCACCAATCGGCCGGAGTGGGAAGAGAAACAACCCCGCAGTCGCGAGCGAAAATAGTGAATACCGGACATTTCTTTTAACGGCTGCCGTCACAGAAGAGCTTCCAACAAACAGGAAAAAAGACCAATGAAACATTTATACAAACATTCAGAGCGCGGCTTCGAGATCGTAACCTCGTACGCAACAGCCATTCTTGGTAACTCCATTACGTTCATCATTGCAATGTGCATGGTGGCATATTGGTGGACGGACAATCATTTCTTTACGCAGGATATCCACGCACGCATAGGCGATATCATTTTTGGTGTGACATTCCTCTATCTGTTCATTATTCAGAGGTCCTTTAACCATTTTTCCGCATCACTTCACATAAAAATCAACGAGCTGGTTGTATCCAATACCATGGCAAGTAATGCTGTAATGAATGTGGAGAAAAAAACAGAAGAAGAGCTCCTGGACTTATCGAAGGATTATGTGGAACTCGCCGAGCAGACAGTGGAAGACGGGAAAAAGATTGAAGAACTGCAGCATATCATCGAAAAAAAATAATTAAGGTGTTTTATGGAACAAACAATACCCAATGGTGTTCATACCATGCTCCCTCCTGCCGATTGGGCCGGAGAGATCGAACGGCTCAAGGCTGAGATCAGCAATGAACGGGACCGAAATTTGCGCACGTTGGCTGATTTTAAGAACTACCGTCGGCGCATCGAGCGGGACGGGATTACGATGGCAGAGGAAGGGAAGCGAGAAGTTTTCCGCGGGTTGCTGGAGATTATCGATGATATTGAAAAAGCGCAACAGTGGACGGAATCCAATAATAGCGACTTCGTGAAGGGAATGCGGATCATCCATCAAAAATTCCTTTCATTGCTGGAAGCAAATCGGGTCGTACCGTTCCAAAGTGTCGGCCGGATGTTCGATCCTGCACAGCATGAATCTCTCTCGCTGGTAAAAGCGCAGGGCGTACACTCCGGAATGATCGTGGATGAATTGCGGAGAGGGTACTCCATGAACAACACACTGTTGCGGGCAGCGCAGGTTCGTGTTTCCAAATAACACTCGTATCGCGCCGGGGGATTTTCGGCGGAAACAACGGTGCTGCACCTGTGTGGGCATCGCCGGAACATTGTCTGCGCAGTGCGGTGAATAAAAAAGCAATCATTATGAGACACAGCGTACTTCGGTTATTCGGCCGTTCGGAAGATGGTTTTCCACTTCGGTCGGATGAATCAATTCGCAGCGAACTCTTCAGCATCGAACGATTGGAGCAGCATGCCGAAAGTCTCGCCGCTGCACAGCCTGTTTCAGTACATCGTGAAACCGGAAGGTCGCTCGTTTCCCGTCTCAAAGAAAATAGCCGCATTCTCCTCTCTTCCTATCATACGATCGCAACAGCCGTCAGTGAAGAACAAGTTATCACTCCAGCAGCAGAATGGCTGGTGGACAATTACCATATTGTGGATGAACAGATCCGCGAAATTCACGACGATCTTCCCTCTGGCTTTTATCGACAGCTTCCCAAACTTGCCGACGGACCGCTTCACGGATATCCCCGTGTCTTCGGGATTGCATGGGCATTTATTGCGCATACAGACAGCCGCTTCGATTATGATGCATTGATTCGTTTTGTTCGAGCGTATCAAAAAGTGCAGCCGCTCACTATCGGTGAGCTGTGGGCCGTCGCCATTACATTGCGCATTGTATTGGTGGAAAATTTGCGGCGTGCTGCCGAACGAATTGTAAACCGCAGGGAAGAACGCCAGGAAGCAAATGCCGCCGCAGATCGTTTATTGGGCGCCGGGCAACATTCCGTTGAATCGCCCGATCGTGTATTGAAAAAATTTAAGGGTCACCCGCTGCCGAAAGCGTTTGCCGTTCAACTGGTGCTGCGGTTGCGCGATCAGGATCCGGCATTGACGCCGGCGTTGTTATGGCTGGATGAACGACTTGCGGCGCAGGGAACAACATCAGAACGGATTGTCAATGAAGAGCATCAACATCAAGGGGCAACAAGCATTACCGTGCGGAATATTATCACCAGCATGCGATTGATGTCTTCTATTGACTGGCCGGATTTTTTTGAACGCGTTAGTTTGGTGGATGAGGCACTCTGCGGAAGCAGCAATTTCGGCGCTATGGATTTTCAGACTCGCGACAGCTACCGCCATGCGATTGAAGCCTTATCGCGCGGCTCTCTGTATACTGAACAAGAAATTACAGAGCGGGTTATCACCTCCGCCCGATCCGCTGCGGGCACCGACCAAACCAGTCCGGAACATGATCCGGGCTTCTATCTACTTTCGTACGGACGGCGAGCGTTTGAAAAACTGATCAATTATAAAGTATCGCATCGGGTGAGAATTGATCGAATTGCTGCCGGTACTGGAATGCGCGGATATCTTGTGACTCTCGCGCTCGTGTCCGGCTTCATCCTCGCTCTTCCGCTGCTGGGCGTTGCAACCGTAGGATATGATGGAGTTGGACTTTTTCTGTTAGCACTGCTTGCGGTTATTCCGCTGTCGGAGGTGGCAGTCGCACTGGTGAATCATTGGATAACAAAGCGAATTGGGCCAAAAGCTCTCCCCGGTCTTGCCCTGAAGAGCGGTGTTCCGCCAGATTTACGCACCATGGTTGTCATTCCCACCATCCTATCAACTGTTGCGGAGATTGAAGAACAAATTGAACGATTGGAAGTTCATTTCCTTGCCAATCAAGACGGGGATGTTAGTTTTGCAATACTTTCCGATTGGAGAGACGCGCCCGCGGAAAATGTAAAGGGAGACGACCTGCTGCTGAGAACTGCTGTTGCGGGAATCACACGGCTCAATCTTCGCTATGCCGCTGCAACCGGCGGGGATCGATTTTTTTTATTTCATCGGCGGCGGTTGTGGAATGAGGTAGAGCAGCAATGGATGGGATGGGAACGGAAGAGGGGAAAGCTTCATGAATTGAATCGATTGCTTCGCGGTGCAGCGGATACAAGTTATCTTCAGTCTGATCCAATGTCATCATATCTTCGCGTTCCAGTACCGACGAATGTTCGGTATGTAATCACGTTGGATTCCGATACCAGGCTGCCGCTGAATGCTGTACGAAATCTTGTCGGTAAAATGGCGCATCCGTTGAATCGACCGAAACTGGACGAACGAACAGGACGTGTGATTGAAGGATATGCAGTGCTTCAGCCAAGGGTCACGCCGGCGTTGCCGTCTGGACACGCCGGATCGTTTTTTCAGCATATTTTTTCAGGACCGGGGGGGATAGATCCTTATGCATTCGTTGTGTCCGATGTCTATCAGGATTTGTTTGAAGAAGGATCGTACAGCGGCAAAGGAATATACGATGTCGATGTTTTTGAAGCAGCACTGACGGGAAGAATACCGGAGAACACCGTGCTGAGTCATGATTTGTTGGAGGGGATATTTGCTGGATCCGGCCTTGTCACGGACATTGAAGTGGTGGAAGAATTTCCTTCCCGGTATGATGTAGCCGCATTGCGTCAGCATCGATGGGTGCGCGGTGATTGGCAATTACTTCCGTGGATTTTAGGATATGGCTGGGCTCCCGGTCAACGTCCTGCACGGCGTAATATACCATTAACTGGTCGATGGAAGATGATTGATAATTTACGCCGATCACTCTCTGCACCGGCGGCATTTCTTGCGTTGCTTGGAGGGTGGACCCTTCCCTATGCATCGGCTGCCGTGTGGAGCGGATTTATTCTGTTAACAATTGCACTGCCGCCGCTGCTTCCATTCTTTTCAGGGATCATTCCGATGCGTAAAAGAATTTCAAAACGGAGTCATCTCCGTTCCGTTGTAAAAGATCTTTCCCTGGCCCTCTCGCAGATAGTGTTTCATCTCTCCGTTCTTGCCCATCAAGCGTGGCTTATGAGTGATGCCATTGTGCGTACAGTTTTTCGACTGTTCGTCAGCCACCGGAATATGCTGGAATGGGTTACCGCTGCGCAATCCAAAACGACGCTGCCGCTGACCATCGGCGGATTTTACCGAAGAATGATCGGCGGAGTGGTGCTGACATTTGCGGCAGGTAGTATTACCATACTCTCGCCTCATGAATCGTGGCTGACCGCATTACCATTTCTTGCACTGTGGATGGTATCGCCGGTGATAGCTCAATGGGTGAGCCGTTCTTCGATGCTGTCAGGAACCATGCCGGTCTCTTACTCCAATGCTCGTGTGCTTCGCACTGTCGCGAGAAAAACGTGGCGATTTTTTGAAACCTTCGTCAATCTATCAGAGCATATGCTTCCGCCGGATAACTTCCAGGAGGAACCGAAACCGACCATTGCCAATCGCACCTCACCGACGAACATTGGATTGTATCTTCTATCTACCGCCGCTGCTCATGATTTTGGCTGGATAGGAAAATACGAGATGGCCGACCGATTGGATGCTACGCTGTCGACGATGAACTCTCTGGAACGATTTCACGGTCACCTGTATAATTGGTATGATACTCGCGATTTACGGCCATTGGATCCAAAATATATCTCATCAGTGGACAGCGGAAATCTTGCCGGACATTTAATCGCCGTTGGAAATGCCTGTCTGGATATGAATAAGAAACCCTTGGTCAACCCGGAATGGACATCGGGCATTCATGATGCTGTTATTCTTGCACTCGATGCTATCAGCGTTCTTCCGGCCGGTCTCCGATTGACGATGCCTTCCATACTACAGGTCGAGAGAGAATTGGAAGCATTGACTTCCACATTGAGTGTAACGGTATTGACGCCGGCATCAGTGACGAAGAAAATGGAAGAAATACTCATCCGAGTTCGTACCGTCAGCGAGACGACACAAGCGTGTGTTGTTGAATCAAACAAAGGAATCAATACCGGAGTATTTACCCATGTTGAATTTTGGATCAATGCAATTCAGGCGGCGGTAAAAAGCCAAGAACGCGACAGTGCATTATTAAAACCATGGTCTATTCTCGAGGAACTCACTGGTCAGGATCCTGAACTGATGCCCGAAAGTGCTGCACACCGATTGTGCGGATCGGTTCCATCGTTGACGGAATATCCGATCCGCTGCACAGAAGCAGTTGCGCTGTTGTCATCCAGCCGGTCGCGCACAGTGGTGGTAACGGATGGGTCACCGGTTTCATTGTCGTCTCTGGAATCATTAATTGAAATCTTTGCACAATCAGCCATTTCATCCAGGAAACTTCTTCATCAACTCGAATCGGTAAAAGAAAAATCAATGGCACTGTGCAGGGCGATGGAGTTTGAATTCTTGTTCGATGAGAAACGGCACCTGTTATCTATTGGATACAGAGTATCGGACGGTATTCGTGACCCGTCTTGTTATGATTTGTTGGCATCTGAAGCGAGATTAGCGAGTTTTGTCGCAATTGCGAAAGGTGATATACCGGTCCGTCATTGGTTCCATCTTGGGCGATCGTTGACACCGGTCGATCGCGGGTCCGCGCTCATCTCATGGTCCGGTTCGATGTTTGAATATCTCATGCCGTCCTTAGTTATGAGAACTCCGGAGGAGAGCCTGCTCGGTCAAACAAATCGTTTTATCGTCCGCCGCCAACGGCAGTATGGGAAAGCAAGAAAGATACCGTGGGGCGTCTCTGAATCTGCCTATAACGTCCACGATATTGAATTGACATATCAATATTCGAATTTTGGAATTCCGGGATTAGGATTGAAACGGGGTCTCAGTAAAGATGCCGTGATCGCACCGTATGCAACAGCACTTGCCGCAATGGTAGAACCGGATTCGGCAGCAGAAAATTTTATCCGTCTTGCCAACGCAGGCGGATCGGGCATGTATGGATATTTTGAAGCGCTGGATTATACACCCGCGCGGCTTCCTGATGGACATACCGTTGCCATTGTTCGTGCGTATATGGCGCATCACCAGGGGATGACGATCGTCGCGATCGATAATGCGCTGAACAGTGGAGTAATGTGCGACCGGTTTCATGCCGAACCGATGATTCAGGCAACGGAATTGTTGCTGCAGGAACGAACACCGCGCGATGTTGCGGTGGCCCGGCCTCGGGCAGAGGAAGTAAATGCTTCTGCGAATGTGCGCGAATTGATCCCGTCCGAATACGGCAGGTTCCATTCGCCGCATGGACGCGTGCCGCGAACACACATACTTTCCAATAACAATTATGCGGTGATGATCACCGGCGCCGGTTCGGGATACAGTCAATGGCGTACGCTCGCGGTTACCCGCTGGCGTGAGGATGGTACGTGTGATGATTGGGGATCGTTTGTGTACTTGCGTGATACGCAACGCGGTACGCTTTGGTCTGCCGGATTTCAACCGACATGCGTCGAACCGGAAAGTTACGACGTAGAGTTTTCAGAGGATCGTGTGGAGATCGCTCGGCGCGATGGCGATATCGCAACAACGTTCGACATTATCGTCTCACCCGAAAGCGATGCGGAAGTTCGCAGGGTGTCATTGACAAACCACGGCGCTCAGATTCGTGAAATCGAATTGACATCCTATGCTGAAGTGGTATTGATGTTGCCGGCATCGGACCGGGCACACCCGGCGTTCTCTAAACTGTTCGTCCAAACAGAATTCATTCAGCCGCTCGGCACGCTGCTTGCGACCCGTCGTCGCCGATCGCCGGAAGAAAAAGAGATCTGGGCCGCTCATCGCATGGTGATAGAAGGAACCAGTACCGGTGAAATCCAATTTGAAACTGACCGTGCCCGCTTTCTTGGACGAGGCCATACGGTTCGCTCGCCTTTTTCGGTCCAAAATAATCGCCCGCTCACCAATACCGCCGGCACCGTGCTCGATCCGATTTTCTCGCTTCGATGCCGGGTTCAGATTCCGCCGGGAACGACAGCCCGTGTAGCGTTCTGGACCATGGTTGCGCCGACGCGCACAGCAGTGCTCGATCTTGCCGATAAACATTGCGATGCGACGGCGTTTGAACGTGCCGTCACTCTAGCATGGACACAAGCGCAAGTGCAGCTTCATCATCTCGGAATTTCGCAGGAAGAAGCGCATCTCTTTCAACATCTTGCCGGCCATATTTTGTATTCCAATCCGTCCCTCCGCCCATCGTCCGACACCTTGAAATCCAATACCAGCGGTCAGGCGGCGCTGTGGGCGAACCGTATTTCCGGCGATCTTCCCATTGTTCTTATACGGATTGATGATACGGAGGAACTGGAAATTGTCAAACAATTACTACGCGCACACGAGTATTGGAGAATAAAACTCCTCTCTGTTGATGTGGTGATCTTGAATGAACAAACCCAATCCTATGAAATGGATCTTCAGAGCGCCCTTGAAACAATCTTGCGGACGAATGAATCACAATTGCGGCCTCCCATTGAAGGAGGTGCTGCTCTTGGAAAGATTGTCATTATTCGCGGAAATGCTGTGGCGCAAGAAGTTCGAACACTGCTGAAGTGTGCTGCACGCGCAGTGCTCTACAGCCGTCGGGGGAGTCTTTCCGATCAATTGAATACGCAGGAAACGTTTGAGACGCCGACAGCGCAGCGGAACTTGAGGAAACAAATCATTGCGGTCAATCAGAAAACAAGTATGTTGAAAACTCCGTCCAGTCCATCTGCACACGATGATGCGGATTCGCTGCACTCGAATGCGGAATATCCAAACGGAATGGGAGGATTTACTTCCGACGGTTGTGAGTATACAACAGTGCTGAAAAACGAGGAGTGGACACCAATGCCATGGATCAATGTGATTGCCAATCCATCCTTCGGATTTCACGTCTCTGCGGAAGGATCCGGATATACATGGTCTTTGAACAGCAGGGAAAATCAACTCACTCCCTGGTCTAACGATCCGGTCAGTGACAGATCGGGTGAAGTCTTCTATGTTAAAGATGAACACACAGGTGAACTGTGGACACCGACGGCTATTCCCATTCGAGAAACCACTGGACACTATACATCGCAGCATGGGCAGGGATTCAGCCGGTTCCAGCATACATCGCATGCCATTGCGCTTGAACTGATGCAATATGTCGCGCTCAATGATCCGATCAAGATATCCCGGCTCACCATAAAAAATATATCAAACCGGAACCGCCGTCTTTCAATCACTGCTTATGTCGAATGGGTGCTTGCTTCCGTACGGGAATCATCCGCTCCGTTTCTTTTAACGGAAATCGACGGAAAGACGGGCGCTCTGTTTGCGCGGAATCCATGGCGCACAGAATTTAGAGACCGCGTGGCATTTGCCGATCTTGGGGGACACCAGATGAGTTACACCGGTGACCGGAAAGAATTTATCGGACGGAATGGTTCCAGCGAGCATCCTGCGGCACTATCCGACGGAACGTCTCTTTCCAATCGGGTTGGAGCGGGGTTCGATCCGTGCTGCGCCCTGCAGACCCGGATTGAACTCGGACCGCACGAACAAACAGAAATTCTGTTCCTTCTCGGAGAAACATCATCAAAAGAAGAAGCGCAGAATCTCGTGTCATGCTATCGGTCCATTGATCGGGATGAAGTACTGAAGGAAGCAACGACGTTCTGGAACAACGCGCTCGGCAAGGTGCAGGTGAAGACTCCCGATCGGTCGATGGATATCCTGCTGAATCGTTGGCTGCTGTATCAAACAGTCGTGTGCCGAATGTGGGCGAGATCTGCATTCTACCAGGCAGGAGGCGCGTATGGATTCCGCGATCAGTTGCAGGATGGTTTGGCCGTGGCGGCAGCCTTGCCGGCAATAACACGGGAACATCTTCTTCGGGCCGCAGGCCGGCAGTTTGTTGAGGGAGACGTGCAACACTGGTGGATTCCCTCCTCCGGCAGAGGTGTCCGCACACACAACGCTGATGACAAAGCGTGGCTTCCATATGCCGTTGCACACTACATTCAGGTAACGAACGATCACTCAGTGTTGGATGAAATGATTCCGTACCTGGAAGGTGATGTTCTTCTTCGCGATCAGTCTGACGAATTTTTTCAGCCGGAGGTCTCATCGGTAAGCGCCCCGCTTTTTGAACATTGCGCCCTCGCCCTCGAAAAAAGTTTAACGGTCGGTCTTCATGGACTTCCGTTGTTTGGTTCGGGGGATTGGAACGATGGAATGAATACTGTGGGGAAAGAGGGAAAAGGGGAAAGTGTGTGGCTCGGATGGTTTCTTTGTTCGGTGGTGGCGGCATTTGTTCCGATAGCGCAGTCTCGCGGTGATCGGGACCGCGCAGATACATGGCTCCGTCACGCGGCGGCATTGCGGCAGGCACTGAATATAGTTGCGTGGGACGGAAAGTGGTTCATCAGAGGAATGTATGACGACGGAACAGTACTGGGTTCATCATCCAGTGACGAGTGCCGAATTGACTCCATTGCGCAATCGTGGGGGATAATCTCCGGCGCAGCGAGTGCTGACCACGCGGCAATATCCATGGCATCGGTGAACGAAAAACTGATCCGGAGAGACGATAAATTGGTGTTACTCTTTGCCCCTCCGTTTGACAAAACTTCTTCGGAACCGGGATATATCAAAGGCTATCCACCCGGCATCCGGGAGAATGGCGGTCAATATACTCATGGTGCAATTTGGTCGGCCATTGCATTTGCGTTGCTGGGAGAAGGGAATACCGCCGGAGAATTATTCTCGCTCTTGAACCCGATCAATCTGTCCGCGACGAAAGAATCGATCGATCGGTACAAAGTGGAACCGTATGTCATCAGTGCCGATATCTATTCGCAGGCGCCGCATGTCGGACGGGGCGGATGGTCGTGGTATACCGGTTCCGCCGGTTGGATGTACCGGTTGGGAATGGAGTGGATTCTCGGTGTGCGGGTGAACGGAAAAACACTCCTCATTGATCCGTGCATTCCTTCCTTCTGGTCCGGTTTTGAACTGCAGTACCGTTATCACTCTACTCTCTATACCGTGATTGTTGAAAATCCAACGGGAGTCTGCCGCGGAATCGATCACTGCACCGTGAATGGCGCCGTTCATCAGGTTTCTCTTATTCATGAACCCGTACAAATACTTCTTGAGGATGACGGAGCGAAACATGACATACGAATTGTGCTTGGGAACCGAAACACAGTAATCAAAGAAGAGGATTAATCCCTTTTTACATCTTTTGATCTATGTTAACTGTGGCCGATGATGAGTATCTATCAGTGATATAATGAACGAATATTGTTTTCCTCAGTCTGAATACTGATGAAAAATTTATCATCCAGCAATACCATTAATGCGATCCGAAGGAATGAGATGAAAACGGCAGCATGGAATTGGTATTTGTAGTCCAACACTAGAGAATTTTTTATGCTCCGAACAAGTACAACGCACAGAGGACTTCCCGTATTAGTGACGGCAGCCGCATTAGTCGTTATCATTTACGGTCTCAATCAGGCGCAATCGGTCGCCTCCATTTTCCTCATGTCCGTCTTTCTTGCGCTCATCGGAACACCCCCGGTGCTCTGGATGGAAAAAAAACGTGTTCCATCGTTCCTTGCCGTGATGATTGTGATGTTTACCATGGTCGCCATGCTGCTGGTTATCGGCACGGTGGTCGGCGAATCGCTGAGCAGTTTCTCGGACGCCTGGCCCACCTATCAAAAAAAATTACAGGAAGGGATATTATCCCTGAAACCGATCCTGGCGGAAAAGCATATCATCGTTACGAATAAGGTGTTGCTGGGATATTTCAATCCCGGTCCGGTGATGGATATTGCTGTCGGTCTTCTTGCCGGCGTTGGTGTGGCGTTGTCCAATATCCTTCTCGTTTTTCTCACTGTCACATTCATCCTGTTAGAAGCTTCGAATTTTCCCGTTAAACTGCGCGCCGTGCTGGGCAATCCGAACCAGGATTTTCCCCAGTTCACAAAATTCGTGAACGACATTGAACGGTATATGGTCATCAAAACGATCGTCAGCCTTGCCACCGGTGGGTTAATCGGCGTGTGGCTCTACGCACTGGGAATTGAATCCCCCATTCTCTGGGCATTCCTGGCATTCCTTCTTAATTATGTTCCCAGCGTCGGATCGTCGATCGCCGCTATTCCGCCGGTGCTGTTGGCATTCGTACAGTTTGGCTTCGGCAGTGCAATGATGGTCGTCGGTGGATACATGGCGGTAAACTTTATCCTCGATAACATCATTGAAACAAAACTCATGGGACGCAAACTCGGCCTTTCCACATTGGTGGTCTTTCTCTCCTTGTTATTCTGGGGAAGCGTACTGGGACCTATCGGTATGGTCCTCTGTATACCATTCACCATGACGCTGAAATTCGCTTGTGAGAATAATGAAGAGACGAGATGGATCGCAGTCTTTCTTAGTTCGGAAGATGACCATCCGGTAGCAGCGAAAAATGGAAAAGCGAAAAAGAAACCTGAAGCAGAAAATGAATTATAAGGATTACTATAAGGACCTGGGCCTTGCTCCAACGGCGTCGCCGGTCGAGATCAAAAAAGCGTATCGTACGCTGGCAAAGAAATTTCATCCTGATAAGGCAAAAGGGGACAAAAAACTCGAGGAGAAGTTCAAGGCGGTGAATGAGGCGAACGAGGTTTTGAGTGATCCGGTAAAGCGAAAAAAATATGACCAGTTCGGTGCTGAATGGAAACAGTATGAAGCAGCAGGGGCCAAACCGGGAGGGTTTGATTGGTCAAAGTATACAAATGCAGGGGGAGGTCCCTCGCAACAGTCCAGTAATAGAAGATCGGAGTCAGGATTCGATGATGAAAGTGTCAACGATCTATTTGAAATGTTGTTTGGTCAGCGCACCCGCGGAAGGGAGCGCGGCCGCGAAAGAGCAATCAAAGGTGAAGATCTCACAACAGAAACAACGCTGTCACTCGAAGAAGCATACCATGGCACGACACGGCTCATTCAAGTACATGGCCAAACAATTAAAGTAACAATCAAGCCGGGTATTGCGGACAAACAGATATTGCGGATTGAAGGAAAAGGGGGACGAGGATCAGGTGGAGGACCAAACGGGGACATATATCTTACCATATCAATTGTCCGGCATCAGGAACTTCAGCGAATTGGAGATGATCTTCATCGAGTGCTGCCGGTGGAATTATATACCGCAGTGCTGGGAGGAAAAACCATCATCTCGGCTCTGAAAGGAAAAGTAACCGTGAACATACCCAGGGGAACACCAAACGGTAAAGAACTTCGGCTTCTTGGTCTTGGAATGCCCGTGTATGGAAAAAAAGAAGAATTTGGAAATTTACTTGTAAAAATCGAGATCGTTTTGCCCGAATTATTGAATGATGAAGAACTTGGATTGTTCTCCCAATTATCGGCGCTCCGGAATACATCATAAAAGGAAATCGCTCTCTCACTGAATGAACATCTACCAATGAAATACACAAACGAGGATACAATGAAACCCAATATCGACATTGCAGAGAATCACATCAAAGAGATTGCTTTACTGCTCAACACGCTTCTAGCGGACGAATATGTGCTCTACACCAAAACACGGAACGCCCATTGGAACATTCAGGGGGCAAATTTTATTGAACTGCACACGTTCTTTGAGTCTCAATATGTCGTGCTTGAGGTAACAATCGATAACGTTGCCGAACGGATTCGCGCGCTGGGACATTTTGCAATGGGATCGCTGAGAGATTTTACAGCACTTTCAAGAATCAGCGAACAAAACCACGATTTTACCGATGCAAAAAATATTATCAAAACGCTGATGGAAGACCATGAAGCCGTCATTCGGTCACTGAGAAAAGAAATCGGTGATGTCGGAGAAAAACTGAAGGATGCCGGCACGGCGGATTTTTTAACCGGACTGATGGAGCAACATGAGAAAATGGCTTGGATGCTCAGAGCGCATCTCTCCTAATTCGCGTAGCGCTGTAGGAAATGATGTGTTAAGGATTGACAGGCAAACCACCATGAATACAACAATCAATGGCAGACACACATCCGAGGAGACATTACGAACCGTCTCGGAAGTACGACGGAAAGAAGCTGTCTTAAAAACCGGTGCGCTGCAGAATGCTATTTTAAAGAGCGCAAATTTTTCAAGCATTGCAACAGACGATAAAGGGGTCATTCAGATTTTTAATGTCGGTGCAGAACGGATGCTGGGGTATACCGAGGCGGAAGTTGTCAATAAGATTACCCCGGCAGATATTTCTGATCCCCGCGAATTGATTGCGCGTGCCGAGGCATTAAGCATGGAACTCGGCACACGGATCGCTCCCGGTTTCGAAGCGATGGTTTTTAAGGCGTCCCGCGGTATTGAGGATATGTATGAACTGACCTACATCCGCAAAGACGGCAGCCGTCTCCCCGCGGCGGTTTCCATTACCGCACTTCGCGACAATAGCGAAGCAATTATAGGATATTTACTAATCGGTACGGATAACAGTGCAAGAAAAAATGCTGAAGAAGCATTGCTGAAAGCCGGTGCTCTGCAAAACGCTATTTTTAACAGCGAAAATTTTTCCAGCATCGCCACAGATGCCCAGGGAGTCATTCAAATCTTTAATGTCGGCGCTGAACGAATGCTGGGGTATACGGCGGCAGAAGTGATGAATAAAATTACTCCCGCCGATATCTCCGACCCGCAGGAAGTTATTGTCCGGGCAAAAGCATTAAGTGCCGAACTTTCCGCATCCATCACCCCGGGATTTGAAGCGCTGGTGTTCAAAGCATCCCGCGGCATCGAAGACATTTACGAACTCACATATATTCGCAAGGATGGCAGCCGCTTTCCCGCTGTTGTCTCTGTTACGGCGCTTCGAAGCGTTAATGGAAGCATTATCGGGTATCTGCTGATCGGAACCGATAACACAGCACGAAAACAGGTGGAAGAGGAACGGAAGAAACTGGATCAACGGTTACGCGATCAACAGTTTTACACGCGGTCTCTGATTGAATCGAATATTGATGCGATTATGACGACCGATCCACTTGGGATTATTACGGATGCCAATAAACAGATGGAAACACTCACCGGGTGCACCCGGGACGAGTTGATTGGAGCGCCGTTTAAAAATTACTTTACCGATCCGGATAGAGCCGAAGCGAGCATTAATCAGGTGCTGAGCGAAAAAAAAGTGACCAATTACGAACTTACGGCGCGGGCGCGGGATGGAAAAGAGACCGTCGTCTCGTTCAACGCAACAACTTTTTATGACAGGGAAAGAAAATTACAGGGAGTGTTTGCTGCTGCCCGTGATATTACGGAACGGAAAATGTTGGACCAGGTACTGCAGGAAAATAATATTGAATTGGAAAGTGCACGGCGCGTGGCGGATAAAGCGAATCTTGCAAAGTCAGAATTTCTTTCCGGCATGAGTCATGAATTGCGCAGTCCGCTCAATGCTATTCTCGGATTCGCTCAGTTAATGGAGACGGCGGCACCGCCTCCGACACCGCTTCAAAAGGACAGCATCACACAAATTCTTCAGGCGGGATGGCATTTGTTGAAATTAATCAACGAAGTGCTCGATCTTGCTTCTGTGGAAGCGGGCAAAACATCATTTTCCCCGGAGCCGGTTTCGCTGGCTGAGGTTATTTCCGAATGCGAAGCAATGTTTGTTCCCGAAGGGCAAAAACGAAATATCAAGATGATGTTTCCTCAGTTTTATGTCCCGCTGTTTGTCCGAGCAGACCGGATGCGGCTGAAACAGGTGCTGATCAATCTCCTTTCCAACGCGATAAAATATAACAGAGAACATGGAACGGTCGAAATTAAATGTACCGCCAGCACTCCCGACCATATCCTGATCAGTGTGAAGGATGCCGGAATGGGATTATCCGAAGAACAACTGATGAATCTGTTTCAACCGTTTAATCGGCTGGGTCAGGAAAACTGTACTGAAGAAGGAACGGGAATCGGGCTCGTGATGACGAAGCGATTGGTGGAGCTGATGGAAGGAACAATCGGTGTAAAAAGTATTGTCGGGGTTGGAAGTGTGTTCTGGTTTGAATTGCGTTCCGTTGTGCCCCCTGCAAATATTATGGAAGAAGCTGGAATGTTGCACCCGGTATCCGACTTGCCGGTTGCAGCAGAAGAACGAACAGTGCTGTATGTTGAGGATAATCCTGCAAATATGAAACTCATCGAAAGCCTCGTTGCACGCCGTTCCAATATCCGTTTATTGAGGGCCGGCGACGGGAACGTTGGATTACAAATCGCCCGCGATCAAATTCCCGATGTGATTTTGATGGATATTAACCTTCCCGGGATGAGCGGTATTGAAGTGTTGAAACATCTGCGAGAAAGTCGGGCAACGTTCCATATTCCGGTTCTCGCCATCAGCGCGAATGCCATGCCGGCCGATATTAAAAACGGTTTGGAAGCAGGGTTCTTTCGGTATCTCACAAAACCGATTAATGTCCAGGAATTTTTAGAGACCTTGGACGCAGCGATGATATTTGCAGAAAATGGCGCTTCTCAACGCAGCATAAATTCTGCAATGATTGCATGATAAGTCCTTCGGACATATTGAACGCCGGTATACTGATTGTTGACGATAAAAAAGTGAACGTCATGCTCCTTGAACAAATGCTCCGCGCAGCCGGATATCGGTCCATCACATCCACGTCCATTTCGAAAGAAGTGTTCGACCTGCACCGGCTGAATCAATACGATTTGATTCTTCTCGATCTTGAAATGCCGGGATTGGATGGATATCAGGTAATGGAACAACTGAAGGAGATCGAGAAGGAAGGATATCTTCCCGTCCTCGTGCTGACGGCGCAGCCGGAACATAAGTTGCGGGCGCTGAAAGCAGGTGCGAGGGATTTTATCAGTAAACCATTCGACCTCGCCGAAGTGTTGATTCGCGTGCGTAATATGATTGAAGTCCGCCTTTTGCATCTGGAAACAAAAAAACTCTTTAATCAGGTGACGGCAGAAAAAAAGATCTCGGAGCGGCTGTTGCTAAATGTTTTGCCGCATGCCATTGCCGAACGGTTGAAAGGGATTCTTGATACGAACAACGACAGTCTCACGGAAATTATTGCCGATAGTTTTAAGGATGTCACCGTACTATTTGCCGACATTGTTGGATTTACAAAATTTTCCGAGGGAGTGAGTGCGAATGTCATGATTCATGTGCTGAACGACATTTTCACGCTGTTTGATGCGATCGCAGATCACCGCGGATTGGAAAAAATAAAAACGATCGGCGACGCCTATATGGCCGTTGCCGGTCTTCCCGATCCGGTGGATGACCATACAACGCGGGCAGCACATATGGCATTGGATATGATCGAAGTAATGGACCGATTGAATGTACAGAGGAAATACAACTTGAAGATCCGTATCGGTATCAGCAGCGGGGCGGCCGTCGCCGGTGTCATCGGCAAGCGAAAATTTCTTTATGATCTCTGGGGCGATGTGGTAAACACCGCAAGCAGAATGGAATCGCATGGTGTTTCCGGCCGGATTCAAATTACCGATTCTACCAGGCAAAAACTGGGCACGAATTTTCTTCTTGAGCACCGCGGCAAGATAATTGTGAAAGATATGGGAGAGATCAACACCTGGTTTCTTAACGGCAGAGAGAGACAGCAGGCGGCAAGTGGAACTAATGAAATTGCCGAAACTATTTCTGCATAAATCAATCATTCCATTTAAAAAAGGAGATTCAAATGCTGTACGCGATCGCTGCTATTCTTATTGTAATGTGGCTTCTGGGATTAATTACATCCTATACCATGAATGGTTTTATTCACATTCTTCTCGTGATTGCTGTCGTGGTCGTTTTAGTTAGGATTATACGCGGTGAAAAAATTCTCGGGAAATAATCCCGAAACATCATTCCGTAGGATGGTTTTAAACACATTCCAATGTCATTGTGTCCCCCTGGGTACAAAAAAATGGAGGAACGCAATGATCATACTGTATTTCATTGATGGTAAAAAGTCAAATGCCAGCTGCTGCCGTGATCATCGAAAAACACCAATCAAAACCCTGGCACTCCCGGTCTGTTGAAGAGCTCTTTGCTGAATTTCATTCCTCCGCTAATGGTCTCACTCCCCAGGAAGCTTCAATCCGCCTTGGTGCCAATGGATTGAACGAATTGAAAGAGGGGAAACGGATCAGTCCGTTTCTGCTTTTCATCGGACAATTCAAAAGCCTCATTGTCTGGATACTCCTTGCGGCGGGAATCATTTCCGCACTGTTGGGCGAAACGATCGATGCTGTTGCCATACTTGCCATAGTGATCCTGAATGCTGTTGTCGGATTTTATCAGGAATTCAGTGCGGAGAAATCTATTGCCGCATTAAAGAAAATGGCGGCCCCGCAAGCAACAGTACAGCGGAACGGCCAGGTCATCGTGATTCCTGCTTCGGGAATTGTCATCGGAGATATTCTTATTCTTGAAGCAGGAAATATCGTCGGCGCTGATGCCCGCATTGTGAACGCTGCGTCGTTCAAAGCGATTGAAGCCGCGTTGACAGGCGAATCTGAATCTGTGGTGAAAAGTTCCGACGCAGTCCCCCAGCACGATGTTCCGCTTGGTGATCAGCACAATATGGTGTTCATGGGGACGAGCGTCGCTTCCGGTACCGCACAGGCGATTGTCGTAGCAACCGCGATGGAGACTGAATTGGGGCGTATTGCCGGACTGATCACAGACGCATCGTCGGAAGAACATACACCGTTGGAAAAGAAACTCGAATCGTTTGGACGTGTGCTTGTGTGGGTGACGTTGGGGATTGTTGTGTTGCTGTTTGGTTTGGGAATGTTGCGCAATACCAATTTGTTGGAATTATTCATGTCCGCCGTTAGTCTTGCCGTCGCTGCTGTTCCCGAAGGCCTCCCCGCTGTTGTCACAATATCGCTGGCGGTCGGTGTTGTTCGCATGTCCCGTCGTCATGCGCTCATCCGGAAACTTCCGGCTGTTGAAACACTTGGCTCTACCACAGTAATTTGCACGGATAAAACCGGCACATTGACGGTGGGTGAAATGACCGTCCGGGCGTTGTATGTTGATGGAACAATGTTTGAAGTGTCCGGCAATGGATACGGCCCGGAAGGTGAAATACATCGGGATGGAGCAAAAATAGAAGGTCAGCAGAATCCGGCTTTGCTGGAACTTGCTTCAATTCTGATTGGCTGCAACAATGCACATCGGAAAGAAAAAAATGGAGTGTGGAGTGTAATCGGCGATCCGACAGAGGGTGCCATGCTCACCGCCGGTCTGAAAGCGGGTGGAAGTCAGGAGATCATGGAGAAAGAACAGCCGAAAGTTCATGAATTTCCGTTCGATTCCGACCGCAAACGCAGTTCAGTCATTCGTAAACAGTCGGACGGCTCACTGCGCGTGTACGCCAACGGCGCACCCGGAATTCTTTTACAGCGCTGCTCAAAAATATTTACCGGCGAAGGTGTCCGCGAACTTACGGAAGAGGATCGGAAGAATATTTTGACCCAAACTTCCATCATGGCAAAGATGGCGTTGCGTGTCCTCAGTTCTGCTTTTCGCGATTTGCATGATGCATCAATAACCGGACTCACTCCAGATTCTGTAGAAAAAGATCTTGTGTTCGTCGGTCTCAGCGGAATGTATGATCCACCGCGCATTGAAGCGAAAGAGGCGGTGTTACGATGTCGAAATGCCGGAGTCCGTGTGGTGATGATTACCGGCGACCATCCGGAAACTGCAGTAGCCATTGCACGGGAAATCGGGATTGCGGCCGCAGAAGATATCGCCGTCTCCGGGAGTGAACTCGAAGCGATGTCCGATGAAGAATTACGGAAAAGGGTCTCCGCGATCTCCGTCTATGCACGGGTTACCGCCGAACATAAACTTCGCATCATCCGCGCATGGAAAGCGAACGACGCCGTTGTTGCAATGACCGGTGATGGAGTGAATGATGCTCCCGCCATTAAAGGGGCGGATATCGGGATCGCGATGGGGAAGACTGGGACCGAAGTAACCAAACAATCATCCGATATGATCATCACTGACGACAATTTTGCCACCATCGTTTCTGCCATTGAAGAAGGGCGCGGCATTTATGATAATATCCGGAAAACACTTCAGTATTTGCTGGCAGGCAATACCGGCGAACTGCTGTTGATGACTGTTTGCGTGATCATCGGTCTGCCGATTCCGTTGCTCCCGATTCATCTTCTTTGGATCAATCTTGTTACGGACGGTTTCCCGGCACTTGCACTTGCAACCGATCCTATCGATCCGGATGTGATGAAGCGGATTCCGCGGCGTCGATCCGAGAAGATTACGGATAAAAAATTCCTCGGAATGATGTTCTTCACCGGCATTCTCACTGCCAGTACGGCATTCGTCGTGTATGCATACATGCTGCAATCGGCCGATGTTGCCACAGCCCGCACGTATGCGTTTACGGTTCTCGTGTTCGAAGAATTGATCCGTTCCTTTGGCGCCCGCAGTGAGATCAAACCGATCTGGAAAATACCGCTCTTCTCTAACATAACACTGCTGACCGTGGTGGCCGTGTCTTTAGGGCTGCAGGTGCTCAGTCAGCACTCCGATATTCTGGGTACATTTTTACATTCGGTTAAAATTCCATATGCAGAAATGGTGATCTTATTCGCCATCGCTGCGCTGCCGTTGGCAATATTGCAGATCGTGAAGCTTATTGGAACATCCAGTGTGCGGCCGACAGTCGTTCAGTAAATGGAGTGAAGCGAAGGTCATTAATTGTGATCGGAGAATTCTATGAGTGCTGTTTGAAAATTCAAAAGATTCAACCAATGAAGGGGTATTTCAATGAAGACAAAAAAAGTGTTGATGAGTGCGGTGGGAGGATTCGTTATCGGGGCGCTGCTGGGGATATTAATGTCCTCCGTGAAACCGCACGAAGGGGAAAAATCTATCGCCAGAATGATTGCTGAGTATACTGAAGAAACAGCCCTGGGACATGCCGGTGTATACGCGATCCTGTAATAGCCGATCAGAAAAGAGACAATGAAGCTTGATCATAATACTTCCTCACACTGAAATAATGTTGAGGATTTTCATACATGATAAATTTCGATGGAGGAAAGGCTATGCACATCCAGATCAATACGGACAAGAATATTAAAGGTCATGAAGCATATAGACAACGCTTAAGCGATGATCTGCAGGTGGCGCTGCTTCGATTAAGCCGGCATATCACGCGTGTTGAAGTTCATTTGACGGATGAAAATGGCCCCAAAATCGGCGTGAACGAAAAACGATGCGTTATCGAAGCGCGGATGGAAGGGCGACAGCCTATAGCGGTGACACATTACGGTATAACAGCAGATCAGGCCTTTTCCGGTGCGACGGAAAAATTGATCAAAATGGTTGAGAATATATCCGACCGATTGCAGGATATAGAAAGAACCAACGTCGCTTCTCCCGAAGGCCCGGTTCTTACACCGGAAGAATAGGAATCAAAGCCGTACAACAATATGAGTCAGGCAATTGTGCCGTCAAACCACGAACCACATTACAGGAGTCTGAATATGAGTAAGAAAAAAATATTGCTTGGAGTTGCCGTTGCCGCAGCTGTTGGATCTGCACTTGGGATTTTAATGGCACCCGCAAAAGGAGCGAACACAAGAAAAAAATTATCCCAAAAAGGAAATGATGTGGCGAAAAGCGCCAAGAAAATAGTCAAACAATATTCATCGGTAACCGGCAAGGAATACGACAAGGTTGCAAAAGAAGTGGGAAAAATTGTGAAAAAGGGGAAAAAGAAAACGTCTACTCTTCTGCACTGAAAATATTGTCTCCTTCACACAATCACTGCCGAATGTGATGCTTGTTATCGCACTATTCACAAAATAACACCGCACACCCGGCCTTTGCACACTCCCAAAAAGGATTAACTCCTTTTTCAATCCTTTGGTCGATTTCATTGGCTTTCACTATCTGCTACATTGCTAAAGATCAAGAACAGTCGTGAAAGTGAGGTTCTGTCCCACGTTCCTGCTACTCCGGTTGTTCACGGTCGCTTACATTCACAGCTCCAAGATCTGATAACAGCGGAAGGGCACAGGTACTGTCCGGTTCTTCCGCTGTTCATTACCCCGAACCACGACGGCTTGATCATGAGGTCGTTATTCACTGTTTTTCGGAGGAAATCATGGTTTCACGATTATTCATCATCATTGCAATGCTTCTGCTCGGATTCGGTTCGGCAGCAGCGGAAGGATTTGCTGCATTCGGACCCCAGGTCGGTTTTTACAAATTACATGGTTCAAACGAATCGAGAACGATGGGTGGATTGGCGATGAGATTGCGTTTTTCGGATAATTTCGGGATTCAGGGATCGATAAATTACCGCGAAGTGAGTTATTTGAATGGTTCCATTCGCACCCAAAGCTGGCCGGTACTGTTAACGGGACAATATTTTTTCAGTCCGCATATCTTTGGACTGGTTGGATCCGGCTGGTATAATACCTCCATCGATTATCTCTATCCATCCCTCAATCCGCCTGGAACGATCTTCGTGGAGGAACGAAAACAGGAATTCGGCTGGCATTTTGGCGGAGGGATTGAACTCCCGCTCGGATTGGGGACAAAAATCGTGAGCGATATTAAATATGTTTTTCTTGATTACGCATTCAATAATTTCCCTGGAGCCGGCGGAGTTAACAGTAATTTTTATGTCATCTCGGTCGGATTACTCTTCGGTTTGTGAATGAAACGATGCAAAGATGCGGTTTGCCTTATGGGAACATTTCGGAAAAATGTTTAGTCTGCACATCAGGTAAGGCACAATGATGAAAAAGCCTTGGTCTACTCTGCTGCGAATTGTGACAATCTATGCAGCTCTTCAGGGGGCAACTGCTCAGGTACGTCCCTTCGGCATTGGAGTGATCGTTGGTGAGCCGATGGGGGTCAATGGTAAAATGTGGATCAATGATGCTGCGGCGGTTGTCGGAAGTATCGGTTGGTCTGTCGGCGGTGACCGTATCGGAAGAGATGATAGTTACGACCATGGGAGAGATCGATGGCACGTCCATATTGATTATCTCTGGCATTCATTTGCCGTTTTCAATATGGTCGAACGATATCCGGTGTACGCTGGCATTGGTGCGCGGATTAACAGCGGTGCGGCTATGAATGCATCACTCGCAATCCGCGGTGTGATTGGCGTGGCGTGGCTCCCGTTGTCAGTGCCGATTGATTTTTTCATGGAGCTTATTCCAATGGCGCAGGTGTCGTCATCTAAAGGATTTGGTCTCGACGCCGGTGTAGGTATTCGATATTTCATTCCATAATACATTCGAATTGTAGCGCGCATACTATGCGGGGACACTCTGAAGGAACCAAAAAAGTGATTATTAACTAAACGTTAAGGAGTGAGTATGGAAAAAAAACCTGAACAGAAGTTTCGAAAAACTCTTCCAAAATCTCCGACCAGTATATCGGGACTGGATGAGATTACCGGCGGAGGTTTGCCGAAAGGAAGGCCGACATTGGTTTGTGGAGGCGCCGGTTGTGGAAAAACACTATTGGCAATGGAATTTCTCGTTCGTGGCGCAATGATCCATCATGAACCCGGAGTGTTTATCTCATTTGAAGAATCGGAAAAAGAACTTAGCGCAAATGTTGCCTCGCTGGGATTCGATCTGGATAAACTGGTGGCGCAAAAGAAGATCTGGCTGGAACAAATCCGAGTTGATCGGAATAAAATAGAATTAAACGGCGATTTTGATCTGGAAGCATTATTCATCCGCATCCATCTCGCAATAGAATCGATCGGTGCCAAACGGGTCGTACTGGATACCATCGAATCACTCTTTTCGGAATTACCGGATCCGATGGTGCTGCGGACGGAATTACGACGATTGTTCCGATGGTTGAAACGGAAAGGTGTTACGACAATTGTTACCGCTGAACGCGGTGAAGGTGCATTCACCCGTCAGGGATTAGAAGAGTATGTTTCCGATTGTGTCATTCTGCTCGATCATCGTGTCAGCGATCAGTCATCCATACGAAGGCTGCGGATTGTAAAATACCGCGGTTCGACCCATGGAACGAACGAATATCCTTTCTTGATTGATGAAGATGGATTCTCAGTTCTTCCGGTCACATCGCTCGGGTTAAATTATTTTTCATCACACGAAAGAATCTCCACCGGCATTCCGCGGCTGGATACAATGTTATCCGGGAAAGGCTACTATCGGGGGAGCACAGTACTGGTGTCCGGCACTGCCGGCACAGGAAAAACAAGTCTGGCAGCAAAGTTGGTTGAGTCGACCTGCACGCGGAATGAACGCGTTCTCTATTTCACATTCGAGGAATCACCTAACCAACTTGTCCGGAATATGCGTTCCATCGGGATTAATCTGGAGCCATGGGTAAAGAAAGGGATACTGCAGTTTCATGCAACGCGTCCCACTCTGTACGGATTGGAAACACATTTAACAACGAGCATAAAACTGATCAATAAATTCCAGCCGGATGTCGTAATTCTTGATCCGATAAACGCGTTTGTCACCGCAGAGAATCAAACCGAGGTCAAAGCAATGCTGCTCCGCTTGGTCGATTTTCTGAAGATGAAACGGATTACGGCATTCTTTACAAGTCTCACGGCGGGTGGTGAAAATATGGAGAACACCGAAGTGTATGTCTCATCGCTGATCGATACCTGGTTGTTGTTGCGGGATATCGAGATTGGTGGCGAACGGAATAGAGGTTTGTATGTCTTGAAATCACGAGGGATGGAGCACTCGAACCAGATCCGTGAATTCCGACTGACAAACCAGGGTATTGAATTACTGGATGTCTATGTCGGTAACGAGGGCGTTTTGACCGGTTCAGCCAGGCTTGCACAGGAAATGAAGGATTCGGCCGAGCAACTGGTGCTGAAACAGGAAATCGGCCGGAAACAGTACGGCTTGAAACGGAAGCGCGATGCAATGGAAGCTCAGATTGTCGTACTGCGCTCAGAGTTTGAAGCGGAAGAATCCGAAGCGTTGAAAGTGATCGGGATTGAAAAAGCAAGGGATGAACGATATTCGCAAAATAAGGCTAAAATGGCAAAGAGCCGAAAGGGCGATGCGTTTCACAAAGATCCGGACGTTGTGAAATCGAACAGTAAAAGGAATAGGAGATCACTATGAAATTGAAACGGAAACGTTTGCCACCGGTGACAGGAACCGAACAGAAGGAACACAACGATCACCGACGCTGGAATCTGCGTCTTTACATTGCCGGCAGAACTTTAAAAGCAGCCGCAGCCATTGCCAATCTTCACGTAATATGTAATGAACAATTAAAAGGGAAATATCGGCTGACAGTGATCGATCTTGCCAAAGACCCGGAGCTAGCACGGATGCATCAGATTATTGCCGTACCGACGTTGGTGCGGACATCGCCGCTTCCGGAACGGTTCATCATCGGAGATCTCTCAAATACGGAGCGACTGCTGGCAGGGCTGGACATCGCCTAATGACGGAGAGCTCTCATTTGCTGTGTTCGGCGATTCCGGGAAATTCCCGGATCGAAAAAAGACCATCTGATACGAGGAGTAAAATATGAGTAAAGGCCAGAACGTGAAACAGGGTTCCAAAAAACAGCCGGCGAAAACAATGAAAGAAAAGAAAGCGGCAAAAAGAGACAAGAAAAACAGTAAGAATACGACTGGATTCATTGACCAGTTGAACAAATAAGAACAGAACATAATGCGCGGCTGCCACCAGGGCCGCGAAACGGTGACATATGACAGAGCGTGTGCAACGAACAAGGGTCACCAAAGCTGCGGTAAAGAAGATCGTCCGGGAAAAAGTGGAGGAGAGTTTCTTATCATCAGTTTTCGGGATTTTCTTCCTGGAAGTTACCTCCATTACACTGTTTACTCTCCGCTTTTTCAAAGAAGTCTGGAGACCCCCGTATGAATTTCGCGAACTCGTCAAACAATCATTTCTCATCGGCTATAAGTCCTTGCCATTGGTGGCGATCACGGGATTCATTATCGGTCTGGTATTGACGATACAATCCAGGCCAACGCTGGCAAAATTTGGTGCCGTATCAATGCTTCCTGCAATGGTCGCTATATCCATTGTCCGCGAGATCGGTCCGGTGATTACCGCTTTGATCTTTGCCGGGAAGGTTGGCTCAGGTATTGGTGCCGAATTGGCCTCCATGAATGTTACCCAGCAAATAGACGCGATGCAGGTCTCCGGCACTAATCCGTTCAAATATCTTGTCGTCACCCGGGTGATGGCGGCGACGATTATGCTGCCGCTGTTGGTAATATTTGCCGATGCAGTCGGTTTGGTAGGGACATTCGTCGGTGTGAACCTGAAAGGAAATGTCGGATCATACCTCTTTTTTGTTCACGTCTTCCAGAGTCTCCAATTTCAAGATGTTATTCCGGCGGTCGTGAAGACATTTTTCTTCGGCTTCGCCATTGGGTTGATTGGATGCTATAAAGGATTTCAAGCGAACACGGGGACTGAAGGTGTCGGTAAAGCAGCAAATACCGCCGTGGTGTTTGCGTCGCTGATGGTGTTTTTCATCGACATGATTGCAGTACAAATCACCAGCATGATACAATATTAGTAATGATTCTCATAAGGCGTAATGTGTTTTGAAAGATCATCCTTCGACGCGGCGATCGCGAAAAAATACCAACCTAGCTCAGGATGATCGTATAAATTTAACACAAGAAAATTTTTGAAAAAGCACTAGATCCTACTATGAAAACGGCGAGCACAACAGCAGTCTCAAAAAAAAGTGTAAAGGAAAAAGTGCAGAACGACGAAATCGTGCTGAAGATGGACCATATATCAAAATCGTTTAATGACCATCCGGTGCTGGTAGATATGAACATAGAACTCCACAAAGGCGAGAATCTCGTGATTTTTGGAAAATCCGGATCGGGGAAGTCTGTCTTGATAAAATGCATTGTCGGATTGAACCATCATGACGAGGGAACAATGGTGATCTTCGGTGAGGATGTGGACGATCTTGGTCAAAATGAACTGACCGCAATGAGGACAAAAATAGGTTTTTTGTTCCAAAGCGGTGCACTGTACGATTCCATGTCTGTGCGCGAGAATCTTGAATTTCCGCTCCGCACGCAGATCCATTCGATGTCCAAAGAAACGCTGAATGGTCTTATTGAAGAGGCGTTGCATAATGTCGGTCTCGATTCTTCGATCAATAAAGCGCCGTCAGAGCTTTCTGGCGGGATGCGGAAGCGTCTCGGGCTGGCCCGGACTCTGATCTTGAAGCCGGAGATTATGTTGTACGATGAGCCGACCACCGGGTTGGATCCGATCACATCAAAAGAGATTAGTAAACTAATTCTTGATGTCCAGGAAAAATATCAGACATCATCCATTATCATCACCCACGATATCGAATGCGCAAGGCTCACAGCGGACAGGATCATTGTGATCAAGGAAGGCGTCTGCGAAGCAGAGGGTACATTCGTGGAATTGCAGCATTCAAAAAATGCCTGGGTCCGATCATTCTTTGAATGAACGGCAGGAACATCGCGATGAGGCGGGATTATGAAAAAAGATGTCAGCAACCATATTAAATTAGGATTATTCATTACCGTTGGATTAACGGTATTCGTTATCGGGATATATTTCATCGGAGAGGGCCAGCAATTATTCCGCAGCACGTTTCGTATTGGCGGGGTGTTTAAGGATGTTTCAGGACTTCAGGCGGGAAACAATGTCCGTGTTTCCGGGATTAATGTCGGCGTCGTGGACAATATCACCATCATTAGCGATACGTCGGTACGGGTAGAACTGCTCATTGATGAGGATACCAGAAAATTCATCAAGAAGGATGCGGTAGCAAGCATCGGCACTGAAGGACTGATGGGAAACAAGATGTTGATTATTACACCCGGCACCGGCGGCATGCAGATTATTCAAAACGGCGATATGGTGCAAACATCTCTTCCGATGGACCTTGATAACGTTATGAAATCACTAAAATCTGCGATCGATAATACTTCCAGAATCACCGGTGATCTTGCACTCATCACGGAGAATATCCAGGCAGGCAAGGGAACCATCGGGAAACTGTTGATGGACAAAACGATGAGGGAGAATTTCGATTCAACCTTCACCAATTTGAAAGTAGGTTCGGAACGGTTTAAGATCTTCATGGAGAAGGCGAATGAACTGGATTCAGCGCTCTTTTCACTGAACCGTGCAATGACGAATACCGTCAATATTACCGGTGATATCTCCAGAATCACCAGCAGTATTCACTCCGGCAAGGGAACGGTCGGGAAACTGTTAATGGATTCAACCTATGCACAGAATGTTGATTCCGCACTGGTAAATTTAAAAGAAGGAACGGGAGAACTCAACATTCTGCTGAAAAAAGCAAAGACGAGCTGGCTGTTGTGGGGTTTGTAGAAGTATGGAGTAGAACCGTCTGCAAAAATTATCGTGCATGCACAATAAAAAATATAGGAAAGGAATACTTCGATGCATTATATCACCACCCTCGATAATACTCACATCTATTATAAGGACTGGGGTGCCGGACAACCGGTGATCTTTAGTCATGGTTGGCCGTTAAATTCCGATGCATGGGAGAATCAAATGGTCTTTCTTGCTTCAAAAGGATATCGCTGCATAGCGCACGACCGCCGCGGCCACGGCCGTTCCAGTCAGCCGTGGAATGGCAATGATATGAATACCTATGCCGATGATCTCTCTGAGCTTATTGAAAAATTGGATTTGAAAGAAGCAACACTCATCGGTCATTCCACGGGCGGCGGTGAAATAGCCCGCTATGTCGGCAGGCATGGAACAGCGCGTATCAGCAAAATCGTTTTGGTCGGTTCCGTGACTCCCATAATGCTGAAGTCCGAAGTTAATCCGGGCGGATTGCCCATGGCCGTCTTCGACGGCATTCGGCATGGTGTCATCTCCGACCGTTCGCAGTTTTTTAAGGATTTTACGATGCCATTCTATGGAACCAATCGTTCAGGTGCGAAGGTCAGCCAGGGTATGCGGGATTCCTTTTGGTCTCAGGCGATGCTCGGCGGCCTGAAGAACGAATTGGATTGCATCTCCGCATTTTCTGAAACAGATTTCACGGAAGATCTGAAAAAAATCGATATACCAACTCTGATCATTCACGGCGATGACGATCAGATCGTTCCAATTATCACCTCGGCTCATGCTACTGTGAAACTGATCTCTGGTTCGGTCTTGAAGGTATATCGCGGTGGTGCACACGGACTTGCTGACACACGCAAGGACATGCTCAATGCCGATCTGCTTGCTTTCCTCAAATCTAAACTGCTAGTGTCAGTTGAATGATCGTCGGAACAGTGTTATAAGAAACACGATTCGGCGTTCCTTAACTTAAATGAATTCTGACCATCCATATGAATCATCTGAAAAGCTATACATTCTGGGTAATCATTCTAATCTTCGCGAAGGCCACATTCGCTCAACAATCAAGTGAATCAAGCTATTCTTCGGTGATAGAGGCTCCGTTTGATTCGATCATGGCAAAAGACAAGTCTCAAAAGTCGAATGTGATGAACCGTCAGATGGACCTCCTTCATGCACGGTATGATCTGACAAAGCATCAAACGATCGACGTTCTCATGTCCCGTGGAAAACCGTTGTCCGTCGGTCCGACTGCGCGATTGAAGAATGGATTAACATGGGAGAAATTGTCCGCACTGTCGCCGCTGAAGATTAAGGAGGAGAATCTGTTCCCGTATCTTCCATTGCCCCACCCAAATCACACAACAGGCGGAATGCTGTTTACACAGGTGCAGATCAAGCAGTTTCCCAGATTGGAGCGATTCGATCTGGATTTCGACATTCCGGAACACTTCCTACCGGAATATCCACCGGCAATCTTTCTGACAACGCATAAAGAAATGGGGGATGTTTCCCGCGGTCAGGTGATCTCCATCGATAATTACTATGACCTATTTAATGGAATACTGAATCCAAAACAATTGGAAGGACTGCGGTTGCTCGTTACACAATTTCCGCAGCAACAATTCAATGCAACGGCGGACAGAAAAAGTGAAAAACCGAGTCTCGGTGTTAGCTGCTTTGATTGTCATGTGAACGGTCACACTTCCGGCGCCACGCACCTCGTCGGAGATATTCGGCCGCAGTCATATCGAAACCGGATCGAAACACCGACACTACGGGGGGTGAATATCCAGCGTCTTTTTGGCTCCCAGCGCGCGCTGAAGACGATAGAGGATTTTACGGAATTTGAACAGCGCGGTGCCTATTTCGACGGGGACCATGTTATCGCCGCCAAAAAAGGGGTGAATATTCTGGAGCGGGGAAGTCAGGTCCAGTTCATGGCGGAATTTCAGGCGCTGCTCGATTTTCCCCCGGCGCCGAAACTTGATATCTACGGCCGTTTGGATCAGACCAAAGCAACCGATGCAGAAATGCGGGGAGAGAAACTCTTCTTCGGCAAAGCGAAATGTGCAACATGCCATGTCGCTCCATATTATTCGGATAATCAAATGCACGACTTGAAGGTGGAAAGATTCTACCAATCCCGGACGATCAACGGTCAGTATATACGCGCAGAAGGCCCGATTAAAACATTTCCACTGCGCGGCATCAAGGATTCGCCTCCCTATTTCCATGACGGAAGATTACTCACGCTGGAAGATGCCGTTGAATTTTTTAACCTTATTCAGCAGCTCAATTTGAACAGCGGCGAGAAAAAAGATATTACCGCATTTCTCAGACAGTTGTAATGACGGTGTACGGAACGATGAAAAGTTTTCAGCGAAAGAAAGAATTGCTGCTGGCGTTCGTCGTATTGTGTGTTGCAATCGGTGCCGGCGCATTGTTGCTGTGGCATGATCCGCGATCACTGCTGTATTTCGGAGATTCTGTTTCCCATATCGTCCGCGCCCGTCAGGTTATTGATTCGCAAACTCCCGGATTGTTCAATATTGGAACCGTCTGGCTTCCGCTGCCGCATCTGCTGCTTATTCCGTTTGCCATGGTTGATTCTCTCTTCTCATCAGGGATTGCCGGCGCAATGATTGGAATTCCCTTCTTGATCGGCACCGTACTGCTGCTCTTCGCCATCGTGAGGATGCTTACCGGTTCCTTCACGATCGCACTGTTCGTTGCATTGCTGTTTGGATTGAATCCGAATCTCGTCTATATCGCTTTGACGCCGATGAATGAAATATCACTTATCTTTTTTATTACTCTCGGCGGATATGCGCTCGTACGATGGCATACCCTTCATCAACCATATTGGATTGCGTTCGCTGCCGTTGCCGTCCTCTGTGCAACGTTGTGCCGGTATGAAGCCTGGCTTTTGGCTCCTTTTATCTCAATCCTTGCATTGAAGGAAAGTATCACTCTGTGGAATCGAAGACAATCGTCAGCTGCGCTCATGTTAGGATTGATCGCCGGCATCTCCTGGCTGGGAATTTTCTTTTGGCTTTCGTGGAACTATGTTTACTATAATAATGCACTGAAATTCGCAGAGTGGACATATTCCGTTGGAACGAGCGCCGTTCGAAGTGAGTTCCGCGAGAACCCGATGGACCTGGTTCGCATTATCATTGACGCATACATCTGGATCTTTGGGCCGACGATGGTAACGGCGGGCCTTCTGATATTTTTTTCAATAAGGAGGTTGTGGGCGCGGAAAGATCAGTTTCTTCTTCTGGTATATTTTTCCCTTCCGGCGGTTTTTATTCAGGCATCATTGCTGATTGGATTCGTGCAGATAGACCAATGGTGGTGGAATTGGAGATTTGTTCTTTCCTCAGGATTATTCCTTTCCGTTGCAACCGCCGTTGGGCTGCAGGAACTATTCCAAAAAGTGAGATCACGATATCTCCGTTCTTTCGTTCTGATTACTCTCTGTGCAGTCCCTATTGCTCAGCTCACAATTCCGGCAGTCGGTGTTGCAGTCTATAATGATGCTTTCAAAAGTTATACTGCTCAGTCGCATGCGGCGACGATTCTGGGGAAGGAAATGCACATACGGTATCAAAGCGGTTCTATTGCAATGTTGACCGGTTATGGAATCGGTCAACGAATCATTCTTTCAAGCGGTTTGCCGGTGAAATCGTTCAACGTACGGTATTTCCCATTGGATTCCACAGTGATACTTACTGACCGGTATGTCATACTCGGTAAGGATCGAAATGCAGAAACGGCAGAGTTTTCATTGTATTGGGAAGAAAACAGAAGGTCACTGTTAACAACGTATACTGTCTGTATAGAAGACTCATTTTTCATTGTGTTGATTAAGAATACTCAGTGAAAATGTCTTTAAAACACCGTAACTGACCATATAGTGTAACAAACTCTATTGTCGGTGGAGTATCCGGCCTACACTATCAGTCGAAGGATTTAGGGAGGAGGAGAGATGTTCGTGAAAATTGCTACACTTCCAACGTCGCATTCTTTTTCAAATAATGGTCTGGGAGTCTAAGAAGGCTGTTGCTCTTTCCATTTGAGTTGCGGGACCGAAATATTGTCATCAGTTCGTCAGAACCAGTGCACCGATTTCCTGTTGACCGTACTAATGACACGAATTTACGAATACCGGTTTTGTTACAAATACCATGAATGTGTTGGATGGGCCGGTAAATTTTGGAGTTACAATTTGCTTTCGTTCATAAATTACTTTACTTTTCACCCGACAGTTGCTTTTCCTGTCCCGTTGGAACATGGAGTGATGCAGGGAAACGCTTTTATCGGAATAATTGGATTCGCAGCTGTCAACCGGTTTTTTGGTGATATCCCGTGGGGGGATGGTCTTTAGGTCTTCATACGTAATTGAATGTTGAAGAAAGTATGAGGAAGTTCATCAATATCATTTCAGTCATATTCTTTTGCAGCCATGAACAATAAAAAAGATGAACAGGAATTGAAGCGAGTTCTTATTGTGGAAGACAATAAGGACATTGCAATGCTGGTGGAAAAACGACTCTCCAAACAGTTTGCTGTTGAGATTGCCGTAAATGGTGAAGATGCGACAAACAGTATCAATGCTGTTCCGTATGATCTCATCATTCTTGACCTTTCCCTTCCCAAAAAATCCGGCTTTGATGTGTTAAAAGATATGCGGAAAAAATCTGCATATCCTCCCGTCCTGATCCTTTCGGGATTGAACGCGGTAGAAGATAAAGTGAAAGGATTGAAACTGGGTGCGGATGATTATCTTGCAAAACCATTCGACGTGAAGGAACTGGTTGCCCGAATCGATGCACTGATGCGCCGCGTTCCCTCCGCACAGGAGATCGTAAAACTTTCTGCCGGCGATCTTGAAATGGACCTCGTCTCCCGAAAAGTTGTTCGCAATGGGAGCGACATTAACCTTAGTCCGCGCGAATTTGCATTGCTGGAATATCTTCTCCGGAAAAAGGATAAGGTCGTTTCCCGGAAAGAGATCGCAGAAGAAGTTTGGGGGCACAAATTTGACGCCGGAACGAATTTTGTGGACGTCTATATAAACTATCTCCGAAAGTCAGTAGATAAGGATTTCCCAAAGAAATTAATCCATACCGTGTATGGACAGGGATTTGTTCTGAAAACGGAAGATTAATACGACAGAAAAAACAGTTTGTCCAATTGTTCCCCTTTTTACCTGATGTCATTCACGCTATAAAAGGCCGTCAAGTTTCACCTGCTTCATTCGATCGTATCCGTGCCCAAACAACAGACTGCCGTTCGTTTCCATACTCCGATCCTCCGATGGTACGCACAAAATCAACGTGCGCTTCCGTGGAGAAGAACCTCCGATCCCTACAGTATCCTTCTTTCCGAGATAATGGCTCAGCAAACGCAGGTGAACCGTGTCTCCGAATTTTATCGCCGCTGGAGAAAACGATTCCCGACATTTGTCGATCTGGCGAACGCTTCTGCTTCGGATGTGCTTCGCGAATGGTCCGGCCTCGGATACAACAGCCGCGCACTACGGTTGCACCGATTGGCGAAAACTGTTTCACAACAATTTCATTCACGGCTGCCCCGCAATCCGGAGGAACTGCAGAAACTTCCCGGCATCGGGCGATATACCGCACACGCCGTTTGCTGTTTTGCATTCGGTCAACAGCTGCCCGTGGTGGATGTGAATATCAGAAGGATTCTTACACGGTGGACTCGTGCGGTTACATCTTCAACAGAAATACTCCGTGAAGCGGATGCGTGGGAGAAAGCAGTAGTATTCCTGCCGGCGCGCGGCAGTTCCCGATGGAATCAGGCGTTGATGGATCTGGGTGCACGTATCTGCACTGCGCGGAAACCAAAATGTGCCGAATGTCCGGTTACGTCGCAGTGCCGCTCTTCCTTCTCCCCCGCGTTTCTTCAAAAGCCGGCGAAGAAGGAAAAGACCGAACCGTCATGGAAGGGGATTCCGAGGAGGATCTATCGCGGACGAATAGTGAAAATGCTGCTGCATCACTCGCTGCCAGCCGATGAAATTGCGTCGACGTTGTGGAAAGGGAGTTCGCCGCGGGATGCTGCATGGATCGAAACGGTGCTCCATGCGATGCATCGGGAAAAGATACTTACCTTCCGCCGGGGGAAATATACCATTGCAAAATGAAAAAGTACCGAAATCTTGAACTCCTGTTCACTGCATATTCGCAAAAACGCAGCGCGATCCGGCGGCGTTTACGAGAATATCGGAGAGTCCCGGAGTCAAAATACTTTTATGAATTAATCTATTGTCTGATGACGCCGCAATCCAGCGCGGTGAATGCGGCAAAAGCGCAGCAAAGTTTTGAAGCGGCGGACTTCTTCCATGCCGCAGTTGATCCGGAACCGCTGCTGTTTCAACCGGGATACTATATCCGGTTTCACAGAACGAAGGCAAAACGGATCCTCGAGATGAGGGAAAATTATCCGGCGATTCTCGCGATAACGACCAGCGCGCTTTCTGCTGTCGCAAAACGGGAATGGCTGGTGAAGAATGTGAAAGGATTGAGTTACAAAGAAGCGACTCATTTTCTGAGGAATATTGGGAAGAACGACGGATTAACGATACTCGATCGCCACATTTTGAAGAATCTGAAATACTTCGGGGTGATCCGCATGATTCCACAGACGCTGACAATGCGCCGCTATCATCAAATTGAGAAAAGGTTTTTGCGGTTTGCGGATGAGATCGGGATCACGGTGGATGAGCTCGACCTTCTTTTTTGGAGCAGCGAGACCGGTGAAATTTTGAAATAGAGGGTAAATCATTGTACATTACAGAAAAACACTATGGCACAACAAAATTCATTTGATATCGTTTCCGAAGTGAACATGCAGGAAGTGGACAATGCCCTGAATCAGGCGCGGAAGGAAGTTGCGACCCGATACGATTTCAAGGATTCCAAAACGTCCATCGACTTTACGGAGAAGGAAAAAGAGATCACACTCCATACGGAAGACGATTTCCGTCTGAAGGCGGTGGTCGACATACTGCAGAACAAATTTATTAAACGGGGCATCGCGATAAAAACGCTGAAATATGGAAATGTTGAAACGGCATCCGGCGGCACCATCCGACAAAAGATAACACTGCTGGTCGGAATCGACAAGGAGAACGCGAAAAAACTCGTGCAGATTATCAAGGATACGAAGATCCGTGTGCAGGCATCCATCATGGACGATCAGGTCCGTGTGACGGGAAAAGATAAGGACGATTTGCAGACGATCATCGCTAAATTGCGCGGAACGGAATTTCCGCTTCCACTTCAATTCACCAATTATCGATGATGAGACGGAACCCCGCCTTTCTGAAGATTCTCCTCGGTATGTTGTCGGTTGTTGTGTTCTCCGGCGGCCTTCGCGGTCAGTCTTTTCATTCATTCGACTCCGTCATGGTGCGATCTGCGGATCGGGAAGCTTTCGTCCAGACGGTCCGGAGTGACTCTACTCTTCTTGTTTCTATTCAAAGCCTTTCGCGATTTCTCAATGCAGATCTCTATGAGAATATTCAGCTTCAAAAACTGGATGTGAAATTTCCCGGTTCTGCAGTGAAATTTTCGACGAACAATTCCTTTGTGGTCGTCACATCGACCGGAAACATGCGCTACCGTGTGTATCAACTCTCCTTCCCGGTTCGGATCCATGAAATGAGCTACTATGCGCCGTTCGATCAGGTGATGAGCCTTTTCCGCACGGCCGCCGATTCTCTGTTGGCAGCTGCGACAGTTCCAGCCGTTGCAGCGGACACCGTACCGATCATTCCTGCGATAACGGGATATTCACTGGAAGAGAAGAAGAACGGAACGCTATTTCGCATCCATCTTTCCGGCAGGGTGAACGATTTTAATCGCACGCTGCAAATCGGCGAATGGATTTACATTACGCTGCCGGGTGCCGTCTGTGACACGGTCGCGTTTGATACGACATTCACCGGAGGGATTCTCCGCAGAGTGAAACCTGTTCAATCCCAAACAGCGCTGCAGCTTTCGCTCCAGATTCGTGGGAAAGTAGACCAATCGGAAATCGTGCAGGATCAAACGAGCGATGATATACTGTTGACGCTCATTCCTCCGCCGGAAATGAAAGCAGAACCGAAAGTCGATTCCATCGCCATCCGGCGTCAGCAGGCGGAACGGGCGCGCCAACAGATGGTTAACTCCATTGCGAAGCAGAAGAAGAAATGGAAACTGGATGTTGTCGTCATCGATCCCGGGCACGGCGGACATGATCCCGGAACAATCGGTCTCATCGGCACGCGAGAAAAGGATATCACTCTCGGTATAGCATTAAAGCTTGGCGAGATGATCAAAAAAGAGATGCCGGATATTAAAGTGGTGTACACCCGTAAGACAGACCGGTTTATTGAATTGTATCGTCGCGGACAGATCGCCAATGAGAATGAAGGGAAAATCTTCATCAGCATCCACTGCAATTCTACGGAACGAAAGCCATCCTCAGCGAACGGTTTCGAAATCTATCTGCTCCGTCCCGGTAAGACGGAAGATGCGATCCGCATTGCGGAGAAAGAAAACGATGTTGTAAAACTGGAAAAGGATTTTGAGGACCGGTACCAGGAACTGACCGAAGAGAACTTCATCATCCTTACAATGGCGCAAAGTGCGTATGTAAAACAGAGCGAGCGTTTGGCAGAAATGCTGGAAGAGACGATGAGCGCACAGATGGAAGGGATGCGTCAACCGGTAAAACAGGCGGGATTTTATGTGCTGGTCGGCGCTTCCATGCCGAATGTGCTGGTGGAAACAGGATACCTTTCTAATGTGAAGGATGAACGATTCCTGCGCAGTCCTGCCGGGCAGAAAAAGATCGCCACCGCCATCACGAATGCTCTGAAAGGGTATAAGAACGAATACGAGGATGAGAATCAATAGATGAAATCAAAAAAAACTTCCGTCGCCACGCGCGCCATCCACGGGAAGAAGCTCCATCCGTATAAAGGTCCGGTTGCGCCTCCCATCTATCAAACATCCACCTACCGATTTGAAAACTCCGACGATGCGGTGCGATATTCGCAGGGTGATGCGAGCGTGTATGTCTATTCGCGGTATCACAATCCGTCGGTGGAGGATGTAGAGGAAAAGCTTGCGGTGATGAACGATGCCGAATCCGCAGCGCTCTTTTCCTCCGGTATGGCCGCAATATCCACGGCCGTTCTTTCTATCGTGAAATCGGGGGATGAGATTATCAGCACACCTGCGCTGTACGGCGGAACGTACCGTTTCTTCCGTGATGTGCTGCCGCAGTTTAATGTGACCGTGAAATATGTGCAGGCAGATGCGCTTGGCGATATATCCGCGCTTGCGACTCCAAAAACGAAATTGTTCTTCTGCGAATCGCCGACCAATCCGACCGTGGGCATCATTGATTTGTACAAAGCAGTTGCCGAAGTCAAACGGGCGGAAAAAAAGCACGGCATTGGGATCGTAACGATGATCGATAATACATTCGCTTCCTGCCTGCATCAATTTCCGTTTGAAATCGGATTCGACATGATTGTTGAAAGCGCCACCAAGTACATTGGCGGACACAGCGATGTGCTTGCCGGAGCAGTTATCGGTTCCAAAAAGGACTTGAAACAGGTACGTCAGATCGCAAAATATCTCGGCGGCTGCGCAGACCCGTTCGCCGCATTTCTGCTCTCCCGAAGCTTGAAGACATTCGAACTGCGCGTTCTCCGGCAGACGGACAATGCCATGAAACTTGCCCAATCACTGGAAAAACATCCAAACGTTTTGCGTGTATTCTATCCAGGACTGAAATCGCATCCGCATCATGCCATTGCAAAAAAACAGATGAGCGGATTTGGAGCGATGGTATTGATCGAAGTGAAAGGGGGGGTAAACGGTGCCGCAAAAGTGTGTGATTCGCTGAATGTAGCCGTTAATGCTATGTCACTCGGCGGGGTAGAAACGCTTGTGAGCATACCTGTTTATTCATCCCATGTAAATATGAGCGCTGCGGAATTGACGCAGCACGGTGTAACACCGGGAATGATCCGGATATCAGTTGGAGCGGAGGGGATCGATGATCTGATCGCTGATTTTGATCAGGCGTTGAAAAAGATACGCTGAAAGGAGCCGTATGAATATCAGCATTATTGATGGAAGTGCCTATTTCAAAGGATTGCTTCTGCTTATCCGTAAGGACCGTCTCGTAACGAAACCGGAGATTCAATTGATGAAGCGGATTGGGAAGACCCTCGGTTTTGAACTTGAATTTTGTGACAATGCCATTCGAGACATTCTGGTGAATGAGTATATCATCGACATTATCCCGGAATTTTCGTCAAAAGCCCTGGCGGAGAAATTTATCAAAGACGGACTTGCGATAGCTTTTTCGGACAATGAACTTCATCCCTCTGAGGAAGAATGGTTGAGAACCGCAGCGGCAAAAAATAGAATTGACAGTTCATGGTTTCAGCGGGAACATGATAAAGCTGCAATTCGACGAGAGCTTCCCCCCACCCTGGAAGTAGATGATATCACGGTTCAGTATTTTTCGTCCGCCGGACCGCATTAAATGACGATGAAGTAAGGCACCGAAACATTTTTCACAATGGAATAATAAAGCCCGCAGCGCGGGCTTTATTATTTTAATTTGGCCGGGTGATGAAGGAAAAGCTCTGCGGCGTCTTCATCGGGATACCATAGATATCCTTTACTCCGGTGGTTAACGTGACAGTGTATTTTGTATTCGGCTGCATGGTTGTGGTGGGAGTAAAAATCACCTGACTGGGTGAATCATATGAGCCGTAATTGTAGTAGGTTAGCTTGCCGGAAAGAGCAGGTGTGATAGAGAATCCTGTTTGAACACTCGTCAGGTCTACATACGTATTAAAACTCATTTGCATAGTCCTATTCGTTGACACATAGATCTCTCCATTGGATGGTGAAGAATAATCAAGCTTTACCGGTGCCGTTCTGAATGAAAAGGTATATCGGTGACCAAGTTTTACTCCGTCTTTATCTTTTGCAGTGCTGTCCACAATAACTGTGATCAGTGTGTCGGACAAGAACGGACCGCCGGTATAAAGGGAAATGCGATTTTCTTCCCCCCATAAAAACACTTTGTTCATCTCAGGTGTTACGGTAATCGCTGCTTCGGTGGAACTGCGATCCATTCTGCGGGGAAACGTCAACGAAATGCCTGAATAAGACAATGGCGACACATTAATATCACCGTGAACAGGAGTCGTTTGAATGCCGGTTTGTGTGGTGTATGATTGGACCGTTTTGAAAATGAATTTCAACGGAAAGCGCAACGGCTTTCCCGAAGAGTCTTTTGCACCGGTGCCGAGCGTGACGGTATACGTTGAATCAACATACGAATCCTTTTGAGAGAACGTATAGGTCATCGATTTTACTTTGCTGAAAGTGGTGATCGTCGCCCCTAGATCGAAACCGGATTTAGCATCAGACCAGTTCGATGCATAATAGAGTCCGCCGTACGGCATGGTTGTATAATATCCCCACGTAAAAACTCCTTCACTGGCAGGAATGGTGGTAAAAGATTTCTCAACACTTGCCCGGTCCATAGGCTGATTGAAAAGGATGGAAACGGTGATTCTGCCGTATCTCCAGTCGTACACTATTTCGTCTTTGTCCTCTGGATAATGGGATTCAACTTCATCCGGTATGGTGGAGAGGAAAACCTCTCCGAGGTAAACAATATTACCGCCATTCAATTGCACGCCGGTTTTTTTATAGGTTCGGTAGGTGTCAGACCGAATGGTGATATCATAGTTGCCGCTGCGAAGGTCGCGAAAAATGAATGATCCATCCCCTGGATTAATTTCCTGCGAGTCGATCACGGCAATCTGACTGACAAATACTTTTGCCTTACTGGACACAGGAAGGACTTTTCCCAGCAAATCAGCATGGAGAAGATCGTTGGTATATTCTTTCGGGATCCGTTCTTCAATGATGGTTTCTTTGCAGCCGAAGAGGAACAGAAATGTGAGTGTTGTACAGCAGATGAGCAGTTTCATTGTACTATCCTCCCCTCAAACAGTGGAGTTTGTACTGCAAATTTACATTACCGGTGAGTGAGAGACAAGCGGAAAAATTTTTCTTCTGTTATGGGTGTATAAGATAATGGAGTATACGCTCTTTATTTCCGTTTCCTTTCTCGTAACAGCAGGGAAACTATCAGCTTGGAATCGATGCCAATGATCGTCTTTCGTTTTCCCGGTTTGTCGGTTATTGTACTACCCTCAGCGGTTGACGTAATTATCTTTTTTTTCTAGTGCGAAAGATCTCCTTCTGCGCTTTTCCTATCAGCTTTTCGCGTGCCTTTCGTTCCTGCTGTTTTGTAATATCTGTTTTAGAAGCTATATAGTCCATTTCTTTCTGGAGTTTCAGGTAGCTATCGTACCGACCCTGTTCCAATGTTCCTTCGGTAAGGGCGGATTGGACGGCACAGCCTGGTTCATGCAGGTGTGTACAATCGGTGAATTTGCACTGCTGTGCCAATTCAGCAATATCGGAGAACGTTGTATCAACACCGCTGCCGGTTTCCCACAATCCGATCTCGCGCAGTCCCGGTGTGTCGATCACACATCCGCCGCTTTCCAGCGGGATCAATTCACGATGACTGGTGGTATGCTTTCCTTTGGAATCTTCTTCGCGCACTTCCTGTGTGAGCATCTTTTCTTTGCCGATCAGTCGGTTGATGAGCGTCGATTTCCCTGCGCCGGAGGTGCCGATGAAGCAGACGGTTGTCTCTTTTTTAATTAGTTCTTGGATGGCTTCGAGATGGACCATCGTCTTAGCACTGTAGGCGATCACCGTTGCATTGTCTGCGATAGATGCTACTTCATCCATCACCTGTTTCAATTCCTGTTCATTAAGGAGATCGATCTTGCTCAGCAGTACGATAGGGAGCGCTCCGCTTTGTGATGCAACCACCAGAAACCGTTCGATGCGCCTGAGGTTATAATCTTTATCGAGACCTTGTACTATAAACACGATATCGATGTTGGTGGCGATAATCTGCTCTTCCACTTCTCTGCCGGAAGTCTTTCGGGAAAGGATGGTGGTGCGGGGAAATATATGGTGGATAATCGCCGGAGAATTCTCATCGTACATCTGCACGGCAACCCAGTCACCGACGGCAGGATAATCTTTCCGCGTCACCGCTTCGAACATCATCTTGCCGGTGACCTCGGCAATCATCACTTTGTCATCGAGCAGGATGGAATATCGTCCTTTGTGTTCTGCAATAATTCGTGCAATGGAAAATCCGTCCGCAGTCCATGCAGCCTGTTCATCAGCGATCTGTTTTCGAAGATTACTCATTGACGACAGCGGTTGCTTCAATTTCAATCAAATATTCTGTCCCGATGAGTTTTGCGATCTCCACCATTGTTGTGCATGGTTTGATAGCACCGAAGACCTCACCGTGCGCCTTTCCGTATTCTTCCCACCGGGTAATATCTGTAACGAACATCCGCGTGCGGATAACGTCGTTCAACGATGCTCCTGCCTGGTGCAGAACCCGTTCGATTTTCTGCAGGATGAATTTTGTCTGTTCGTATGGATTCCCTTTGCCGATGACGGCGCCGGAGTCATCCACGGCAACCGTTCCGGTGACTTCAATCAGATTGCCTATTCGCACGGCACGGGAATAACCGACTTTTTCCTCCCACGGAGCGCCGGATGAAATATTGATTCTTTTTTTCATGATAATGTCATTTTATGTAAGAGTCGTTCGGGATCGTGGTCCACCACGATTTGTGCTTTTACCCGATGAGGAACGAAGTCTTCTGCCACCGCGTGATCGATGAACCGAAGCATATGGTCATAATATCCATTCACATTCAGCACGCCCACCGGTTTTGCATTCACGCCTAGATGGGTGAACGCCAGCACTTCGAACATTTCATCCATCGTTCCGACGCCGCCGGGAAGGGTGATAAACGCATCGGCAAGATCGATCATCTTCGTTTTACGCTCGCTCATGGAAGCGACGATATGCAACTCGGAAATATTATTATGTGCCAGCTCCCGGTCGGCAATGAGAGTCGGAATTACACCGATCACTTTCCCGCCATTCTCCATCATTGTATCGGCAATAATACCCATAATACCGTTCGTCGCGCCGCCATAGATCATGGCGATATTATTCTTCACGAACAATTGTCCTAATGCGCGGGCATTATCAGCATACTCTTTCTTAGTTCCGTTTTTTGAGCCGCAAAAAATACAAACAGACTTCATGTGTTCCTTCTTTTTCTTAATATACATTAAAAATCCTTCACAGAAAATTTCTTGCGAGATCGGTCATTCTTTCGTATTTTTGTATCGCAATAACGCACTGGTAGCTCAATCCCAAAGGGATTTCGCTACTTCCAAGAAAAAACGCACTGGTAGCTCAACTGGATAGAGCATCAGCCTACGAAGCTGAGGGTTACAGGTTCGACTCCTGTCCAGTGTACAATAAAAAGTCCCGAGAAATCGGGACTTTTTGTTTTTTAAATATACCGGCATTAGCCTGCGATCTGAAGAATACTTTGGTTCTGCCACCCCTATTTTTATGGAATGGTGGCATCCCGCTCACTTGTTATTCTTCAAAGGCGGGAGACTCCTGTCCAGTGTACAATAAAAAGTCCCGAGAAATCGGGACTTTTTGTTTTTAAAATATACCGGCATCAGCCTACGATCTGAAGAGAATCTTTGGTTCTGCCACCCCTAATTTTACGGAATAGTGGCATCCCGCTCACCTGTTTTCTTCAAAGGCGGGAGACTCCTGTCCAGTGTTCAATAAAAAGTCCCGAGAAATCGGGACTTTTTGTTTTTTAAATATATCGGCATCAACCTACGATCTGAAGAGAAACATTGGTTCTGCCACCCCTAATTTTACGGAATAGTGGCATCCCGCTCACCTGTTTTTCTTCAAAGGCGGGCGACTCCTGTCCAGTGTACAATAAAAAGTCCCGAGAAATCGGGACTTTTTGTTTTAAAAATGCACGAAGCAGAGGAGAAGTGTGGTTCTGGAGCCTTGGAATTTTTTTCACAATGCGACATCCCGCCTTGATATTTTTTCAAAAGCGGGGGACTCCTGTCCAGTGTACAATAAAAAGTCCCGAGAAATCGGGACTTTCTTGTTGTTAAATACATCGTTAAAAGTTAATGTAATCGGGCACTCGTATCATTACGACAAATATTCTTTCACAATAGCTTCGCCGCGCATTACCTGTTCCCTCACTTTTTGACTGATTTTGCGATTATCTTTTCGTATTAGATCAACCAGACGAAGGATACGTTTAGCTTCTGATTGATTGTCGTACTTCTCGCTCCATAATACCATTTCAAAAAGGAGAGGAATAAGATCTAATCCCTTTTCCGTTAGCGTATAAATGTCTTTCCGGCCGTCTGATTCATCCCCTTCGCGGAGGAGTATTCCGGTCTCAAGTAGGTGTTCCAAGCGAGAGGCCAGAATATTTGTGGCAAAACCCTCTTCTGATTTGAGGAATTCTCCATAGGTCCGCTTTCCTCGAAACACAATATCTCGAAGTATCAGCAGTGCCCAGCGGTCGCCAAACGCCTCCAGTCCATAATTGACGGGACAATGCGATCGTAGTGTTTTTTTTCTTTTTTTCATTAGCTCAATCCGTTGCTCCGAAGTGCTCAATTGTAAGAATTCGTCATGGCAATAATTTCTCATCCCAAAGTAAAGATTTTACTTGCGTTATGCAAGCAATCACGATATATTTGGTCACTTGCACATCGCAAGTAATAATGAAGTCATTTCTTAACACAATATAAACGGAGATTACAATGGCTGACATCATTCATCGTATCGGGATTAAAGCTTCATCAGATCAGGTTTTTCACGCATTAACTTCATTAAAAGGTCTGGCCAACTGGTGGACCGAGGAGGTTCTTGGTGACGGCAAGGTGGGCGGCAGGATCGAATTCCGTTTTCGATCAACAGCGGGAGTGCTTATCGGTGCAATGGTGATGGAAGTGCAGGCGCTTCATGCTGAGCGTGATGTTCGATGGCGCTGCGTGGACGGCCCTCCGGAATGGATCGGTACGGACATTACATTCCAATTGTCCGCTGTGGACGGGCAGACCATCCTTCTCTTCGGCCACAGGAATTGGCGAGAAGCAGTTGAATTTACGGCTCACTGCAGCATGAAATGGGCCGTCTTCCTTTTGAGTCTACGGGAATACGTTGAGACAGGGAAAGGGAAACCATCACCCAACGACCTGAAGATTGATAACTGGAATTGACAATCCTAAAACTATTTCCTGATAAGGAATACAATATGCAGCAAAAGAGTTTTTCATGCAGCATCACGGTGCCGATTTCCGTTCCAGATGCATTTCAACGAATTGCACAAGTATCACAATGGTGGTCGGAAAATATAGAGGGGGACTTTCAACAGCTGTGCGATACGTTTACAATCCGTTTCAATTTTGGAGATTCCTTTGTTCTTACGGTTGCCGACATTGTGAAAGACAAAAAAATAGTATGGTCTGTAACTGATTCTAACCTGACATGGATCAAAAACAATAAGGAATGGATCGGAACGAAAATTGTTTTTGATATGTCAAATGAAAACAATTTTACACAGATCACTTTTACACACAGCGGACTAGTTCCCGATCTTGAATGTTACGATGGCTGTGCAAAGGGTTGGAATTATTACATACAAGAGAGTTTGTTTAAATTGCTCACTGAAGGGAAGGGGTTTCCAGACCGAAAGAAATAATTGCGCATGGAATGTAGAAAAATACTGTTCCCAAACACCCGACCAAGCGATTCGAAATATACTTGAGACAGTGCTTGGGAACGAGAGACTGTTTTGCAAATTAAAACGTGATACCGTGGTTATCGCACAAAGAGATATATTGCGATGATCCATAAAAAAAGACTTATCGCCAGGAGACCTATAGATAAGATGTTTTCTGTCAGTTTATTCACTCGATTTCCTACTGAGCTAACTGCTAGAAACCGATTCCGACTTTAAAGGAGAGTGTGCTTACTGTTGCCACACTATATTCGAATGCAAGCCTGGCGTACGATATCTGGAGTATTGTACCAACCATTCCTTGTACTCCTACGATTCTTTCATCTTCAAGAATAACTGCGGCAGTTGTTTCATGAGAGGATGCCAAATATGTTGATACGCCTGTATACGGTGAAACGAATATCCAATCTGAATATACTGCATACTCTTTACTTGCCAAAAGATCGATACCATACACAGTCAAATCCAAATCGTCTGGACCATATAAAGAAATAACACTCGTTCGAACCGAAGCAGCCCAGTGATCTTCAATTTCATTAATAAGATTATATTGAACTTGCCCGCCCCAGATTCCGTAGTTCGCGCCCGGATTTTTTATCCAATAGGCTCCTATGTCGATATTGTCTGTTACACCGGTTCTGAATGTGAACCCGGGAATTCCTAATCTTGCTCCTTCTTTGAGCCAATGCGTTGTATCCGGATGGACAAACGTATCGTTCCAAGCAGCTTTTGTATCGTCAAAGGCGGTATTCCATTGAAGTATTGAAAATTCATAATTTCCCATACCCATTGGTTGTGCATCGGTGAGAGGACGGAAATAGGTCACCATGCCTGCTTCCTTTGTAAATTGATGCCAAGCGTCTTGTGTCAGTGCCGGATCGAGTTGAAATGAACACTCAGTCCATTGAGGATTGATGTGGAGTTTCACATCTTTACTGCCGCCATGGGCAAATGCTGTGGAGTGTACTAAAACGAAAACTGCAAGAATTATTTCTATAGTGATTCTGTTGCCCCTCATATGAGTATTCCTTTTGATTGATTGGATAATTGTATGTTTGAAAAACTAATACAAGTTACGTCTATCAATCGCCATCGGCGCTTCTCCTTGAAGGCTGAAACGGATATTGGGGTGTCCGCTTATAAGGAGGCACTATTCCAGATGATGTTGATCGGCGATAAGTGCGGCGTAATACTCAGAAGGCGTTTTTCCGGTAGATTTTTTAAAATACCGGTTAAAGGAGGATTTTGAATTGAACCCGCAGTCAAACGCGACGGAAAGCAAAGTAAACTGCTGGTTTTTGGGGAGTGAGATGGCACGCTTAAATTCTTCAATGCGGTACGTGTTAACAAAATCGTAAAAATTCTTTCCCTCATGTTCATTGATGATCTGTGAGAGGTAATTAGGGTGCACCTCAAGCCTGGATGATAGGTCTCCGATAGAAAGGTC